>ERZ778023.247-NODE-247-length-139193-cov-53.672685_pt1 | contig 139193 bp, 169 predicted proteins | sample MGYA00375753_ERZ778023 | MGnify/ENA primary metagenome ERZ778023 (study PRJEB29350, sample SAMN05389822) | bioreactor metagenome | isolation source: Ammonium sulfate bioreactor | place: South Africa: University of Cape Town | collected 2014-04-04 ... | reverse complement strand
ATTCATGTCTGTGTCCATATTCATCGAACATTCCACCTCGAGAATACCACGCAAATAGTCGACCATAATAATCTCCTAATGCTTTCATTGAATCATCGACAAGTTTTTTTCCAACAACATATCCCCAGTCAACAGCTGTAGCATTATCTGGATAGATATGTGGTGTGTCTTGTTCAAAAAGCCAGGCTGGTTGAGTAGAAAATGAAATGACACGAGAATGACCTTCAGTTGCTGTAAGAAAATCTTCGAACATTGGATCCATATGAGTAAAATTCCAATAGGTATTGTTCTGTGGGGGATTGCATTGGATTTGTATTAGCAATCGTTTCACAGTTCCATAACCTACAACAAAATGACATATTTATGCATTGATTATGATACTAAAGTTGAAAGTACTAACATGGATCTCCGAAGACAATATCAGATGCATTGACACTACATTTCGGTTTGCCAAGACAAGCTGCTTCAACAACAGATGAACTAGTAGCTGCATGGCATGAGCCCTTAGCGATGGTTCCGCATGGGCCCGTAGCCGTGCCGAATGATGCAAAATCAACTTTACTAATAACACCACCACCACGTTCACAAGAAAGATCAGCTAAAAAGTTTTCGCCTACATTTGCACACTGATAAATACCAGATGGCGGATCAAGTTCAGCAACAGCTAGTTTGGGATATGGAAACCAAGCAGCATATCGAGTATACTCAGCATTGAGTTGGTTTAGTTTTTCGAAGATGGCTTTGCTGACTGGTGAAAATTGTCGTGAAACAAGTGGATTAGTAACAATTTGAATGGTTGGAATGGTATGAAGAGGATAATCAACGGATGACCACGATACTTCAATGGCAATTGTATCATCAACTGTCTTTATTTGTGTCGGTGAAAGATAGACCGACGAGATGAAAAAAGTGTTGCATAGAAGCATTGTTAGAACACATTTGTTGATAAACATTTTTCGAAATGAGCAAGGTGCGGTTAAAGCGTTGGTTTATATCGTTGAAGAAAAATCAACAAAAGAAAAACTTTTATCATTGTTCTAGATAGAAAACGGTTATATCTCCTAACTATCAAATGTTCTTTGATAAGTGAATATTTATTTATGAGAAAACTGAAAAAAAAATGGTAATGTTACAGACGTCGTATGTATTTTAATTTGTATCTTGGCTTTTCACTGCGAAACATGAACGTACACATGAACAGCAGCAGCTAAGAACACAACTAACATAAGTTAGAATAAGCATGGTAAATGCGAAATCGTATAAAGTACGATGGCAATAGTTCGGTGAAGCGGTATTGTCATAATCAACATCTTTTTTAGCTGAAAATACCCATACATTACCCTAAGAAAAATATACAAGAGAAGATTTTCATATTATCTTTCGAATATTCTACTTACGACAATGAACCAAATGAAAAGAAAAATACTCATTAAAAATATAGTGAAAAAAATACCAGCAAGTACAATTGTAATAGCAATTGATCCGGCAATTGAGTTTCGTTTGAAATAACATAGAAATGCACCCATCTAAAGAAATTGTTACCTTGCAATTATCTGTATACTTTTTTTCGATAAATCGTCTCTTACCACAGCTAATGCTAATAAAATACTTGCTAAACCACATACACCGGTTACGATTAAGTATACCGGTATGTTACTATTTATTGGGCATTGATTACGAAATGCACCACCGATAGCTATTTCAAGGATTGGAATAACCAGAAGAACGCAGAGTACGATGAAACAATAGGTTGAGCCGATGATAGCTATTAAAGGTTTGGGAATACGATCGAAGGCATCTTGTTCTGTTTCCATATTTCGGATGTTTTGTTTCTGTGATTTTTGCACAAAGATTTGTTGACTCGGAAGACAAAACACGAGTGAAGAAAAATTTTATTTTATTCTGCAAATAACGTCTTTCGCGATCATTTATATATGCTGTCACCGTCAACTAACAAATACGCATATTTTTTTTGCTTCTTTCGTTCTATATAATGTACATTCGATCAATTTTTCTTTTCCTCTCCAAATGTAATAAAGGGAAGCTTTTTGAAAGTTGATTCAAACAGCAGAAAAAAAACACAAACAATGAATAAGCTATTTTTAGTTGAATTTCTTTTCAACAACATACTTATTCAAGACCTGATTCATCGAGAAGAAAACAAAATGTCAGAGAATCCCGAACTTTGCCACACTCAAAATCATAACAATTTTCCAGTTACCTCATTCCATTTGTCAATATTAGACGATGTAGGCATACATTTAAATAACCATACCGATAATTGGTATTTTATCCTTGATCGGTATTAGACTAACTACAATATATTTATTATTTAAATTACGAAAGTACAACATATCACATAAAGGACTTTAAAACTGATCTAATTAAAATTGTTTCATATTTGTTGGCATATGAACAACAGCAACAGAAAATGGCGTGAGTAAAATTCTGTCTGAGATTAGTGTAATATTTGTTGGTGGACCAAAACCTGATTCTTCATTGATAATTCGTAATAATCCACCAGTACAACCATTCAATGATACATCAATAGTAGCAAAACGTTTGTTAACAAGTAAAACCCATCGACGACCACCATTACCTACAAATCCTTGTGCATATATGTTTGCATTGCCCACATCAGTTGTATTTGTTACAACTGCTTGATCTTTATCAATATCAGATGTTTCAATTAATAATTTCGATGTCCAATATTTAGCTGTTCCGTCACCTGTTGTCCAATTCAATAGAGCAACACTAGGATATTGAGGTTGTAATTGAAGATCGGGCAATTGAGGATAACCTAAATACATACTATCATATCAAAACTGTAGAGAATAAAAAATATGATACAGACCAACAAGTTGACTATGTCCAACGACATCAATGCCTTGTCGAGATAATCTTCCCCAAGCATAAGCATAGAGAGCAGCTGCTGCATTCCAATAAATATATGGAAATACTTGAGCAGTAGGATCATTGTCATCAGGTAAAATAACACCTAATTCATCAATAGTTGTTCGTGTTTCAGGTGATAGTTCTTTTCGAATGAGTTCGATTTGCTCAACTTCTACTGTAAATTGGTCGAGTTGTGGAAAAAAATCTTCATAACTGATTGGATCAAAGCGATTGTTTCCCAAAGCGTAGAAATGATATGAGATCATATCAAGTGGAATACCAGGAGCATGATTTGAATGATTCAAAAAGTATCGATAATAATCAAATTCATTATGATCTAAACGAATCAATATTATTTAGTTTCTATATAAGCGATAGACGCATTACATTGAAGTGCCATTCCAACATATTTCATTTTGGTATTGTTCGTGTGTCTTTGGATTCCTTGAATAACAGCATCATAAGCGCGAGTATAATATTCAATGGGCATTTGATGTTCTCCTTCGATTTCATTGAAAATTTCAGTATAATCCCAATCGTATTGATATCCTGATTCATGTCTGTGTCCATATTCATCGAACATTCCACCTCGAGAATACCACGCAAACAATCGACCATAATAATCACCGAGTGCTTTCATTGAATCATCGACAAATATTTTCCCAACATTATATCCCCAATCAACAGCTGTAGCATTATCTGGATAGATATGTGGTGTATTTTGTTCAAAAAGCCAAGCAGGTTGTGTTGAAAATGCGACAACACGAGAATGACCTTCAGTTGCTGTAAGATAATCTTCGAACAATGGGTCCATATAAGTAAAATTCCAATAGGTATTATTTTGAGGAGGATTACATTCGATTTGTACTAACAATCGTTTCACAATTCCATAACCTACAATCAAACGAAGCTTCTCTATAAAGATTATGAAATGGTAAAAATACTAACATGGATCTCCGAATAGAACATCGGATGCATTGATACTACATTTCGGTTTGCCAAGACAAGCTGCTTCAACAACAGATGAACTAGTACTTGAATGACATGAACTTATGTTCATTTTGCCACATACTCCAGTGGCATTACCGAATGATGCAAAATCAACTTTACTAATAACACCACCACCACGTTCACAAGAAAGATCAGCTAAAAAGTTTTCGCCTACATTTGCACACTGATAAATACCAGATGGCGGATCAAGTTCAGCAACAGCTAGTTTGGGATATGGAAACCAAGCAGCATATCGAGTATACTCAGCATTGAGTTGGTTTAGTTTTTCGAAGATGGCTTTGCTGACTGGTGAAAATTGTCGTGAAACAAGTGGATTAGTAACAATTTGAATGGTTGGAATGGTATGAAGAGGATAATCAACGGATGACCACGATACTTCAATGGCAATAGAATCATCAGTAGCTGATTTCGGTGCTGATGAAAGATATACAGAACAAACAAAAAGAATGATGCATAGAAGCATTGTTAGAATACATTTGTTGATAAACATTTTTCGAAATGACACCGTGTGTTTTATCTTTAAAGAGAGAGTTGTCTTCGTTATATTTTTGTGTGTTATTTACTTCGATTTTAGTTGAGAGTAAGTTCTTTTCTAAAGTCGCCATTTCAACAGCCTTTAGAGTGTTGAAAAGATGAGATTGCTTTTCCTGCAAAACAGAAGAAAAACAGGATAAAACATTGGACTCTTCATTTTCGATCATAAGAAGTAGAAAAACTCAAGTTTAATTTTATTAAACGCAAAAAGAAAGAACACCCTCAAATACATAGATGTTTGTTTAAAGTTTTAATACTATTGTTGACTGTTTGATTCCATTATAAATCAATGTATTATCAATCGGAACATATTGATGTGTAATTAATTTAATTGCTTCTTGCGCAGAACATCCTCCGATGAAAGCAGCAACGGAATGAAGTTCCGATGCGCCATATCGACCTAATTCTTCGAGAATTTCTTCACGATCATGACTAATTGAATTTTTATTTGAAAGATTCTTATTGATTTGTTTTAAATCATTAACATCGATTTCTAATTGTGTTTCGTCAGTTAATAATTCACCGGGATAACGAGCAAATTTCTCGTAGAATAAATCACATAGATGTAAACCAATGTACCAAGATAAATCCGAATCGATTTCATCGATTAAATTTTCTTGATTTTTAATAGCTGTCGTTCGTAGAACTCGTAGAAACGACGCATTTTTACAATAAATTTGAACAAGATGATAGAAATTTCTCGTCGATGGATAATCGTATTTATCCAATAAATCCGTTAGATAATTATGAACGAGTTCACAATCAATTTTTGCTTGTTCTTGATAGATTTCTACGAGTTTAACATATGAATTTGTATTCGTAATCATATCAGGCACTTCACCACGTACAGGTAAAAGACCTTGACCTTGATTTTGAGTAAATAATTTGATTGCATGAAGAATAAACCAGAAAATGTGTGATTGTTTGTTCAATTCAAGACATGATTGATCTTGAAATAAATCTTGAATTGTCGATGGAATATTACATGTCACTAAACGTGATGGTATTGTTCGTTTAGCTTCTTCGAAATTTTCCAATAATTTATTCGAATCATTTTGCTCATATACTGAATGATGTGATAAATCATCGACTAGACGTTTGAACTCGTCTTTTTCTTGACGTGTACGAGGTAGGTCAGTTCGATTCGTTTGTTTTTGCCAGAATTCTAATGTTTTATAAAGAATAACTAATGAAGGCATATGTAAATGTTCGTCACGAGTGAGATTATTCCAATTAATTGAATCACAATATTCAAGAAATTTTGTCAATGGTCGATCTAAACGAAGATCGGGAATTGTATCATCGGGATGAGCTTCGATAACATAATGTTCGACTATTTGCAATCGTATGACGCCGATAAAACCGTAAACTCGAGTAACAAGTAAAGGTACTTTCAATGTCCATAGATGATTGGCAAGTGTATTAACTGTTTGAATCGGTAGATTAGCCGTAATAACAACATTAAATTGACTAAAATCGAATGTATTCTGTTTTAATAAATCATCGATCGATGGTTTATCGATAAATTGCCCGTTGACATCGGGATTGAGCTGTGTTAATAGATCACACGTGACTTGTGCACGTGGCTGATTGATAGTTGATGGATGAACGAAAAAGTTCGAACCACAATCATCTAATGTGACAAGTTGATGATCGATGATTGTAAACGAACCGAGACCGGGTAAGACAAGTGATTTAAGAATCTCTGTACCAAGAGCATTAGCACCGATGAGACAAACTCGAGCTGATTCGAGAGATTTTTGTCCATGATCGCCCCAAAGACGAAGTTGACGATCGTACTGAATTTGTTTATTCGAAGGTGCTGAAGATGTTTTACTCATAATAAATCTGAAGAAAAAACACAGAACGCTAAATTCGATGATTTATACGATCGATTATCTGACTTTATTTACAAAAAAAAAACAAAAAACAAAAACGAGATTTTAATTCTAATCACTTTCATCATCATCGTAATTGATTCCTGTTGTTTGTTTACGTCGTTTTATTGTCGGATTAATTAAACTCATTTGAATACGTTCAGGTTGTTTATTTCCATTTGATTGAGAATTATTATTCATTGTTAAATTTGCTATATTTCGATTTGATCCGCCACTATATCTCGATTGAACACGTTGAGCTTTTGTCGACAACTCTTTGATCTGTATTTGCTGAGTTTTAACTTCGCTCGTCAATTGTTCCATTCGTTTGTAAACATTTAAGAGAATTTTACTTAAAAACGATGCTTTTTCGCCTTCATCAACATGTTCGTAGAGTTGAAGCGTAATCGATTGTTTATTTTTCGGATGTGTAAACGTTACATTGACTTGTGAAACTTCATATTGCCCATCGCTATTCGTTGATGCTGCTTTAGCAAGCGTAAAATCAGCTTCATTGATACGTTCGCTCAGAAATGTCATTGTTTCACTCAATTCAGCAATGTCTAATAGACGAGCATTCAATTGAAATGCACGTTCGTCTAATGATGTCGACCAGACAGTGACACAGTCGGGCTTATCCAAACAAGCGATTAACTAGAATTTGTTTTGTGTTTCTCAAATAGATATTTGAAATGATTGACGAAGAATTACTTGTAATTTTTTTATTTTCGTGTCGACAAATGATGCAAATATAATATCATCACTTCTCGAACCGACTTTGAATGGTTTTCGAGCAACGGCATAATCTAAATTGCACTTACGAAGTAATTCAGTAAAAGCCGACATTTCTGTATTTACAAATCTGAAAAGAAAAATCAATCATTCTGGTTTAATTATAAAAAAGAATAAACAAAAAATTGTCAATAAAAAACAACGTTCAAATGCGACTTAAAATTGTCACCGGTGCACGGAAAACATCAGCAAATGGTCGAATATTCCCCTGAGAATTATGTGCTTGCATCGAATTATGATCTTCGATAATTGCAAAAACAATGCGTTTAAAAGAACGAGAAAAATGTTCGTTGATCACTTGTTGAAATAATCTCGCTAAACATAGATACAGATTTTCTTGCGTTTTTTTTTCTATAGAATTTCAGAAGAAAAGTAAAATTTTACCGATATGTCCTGGAGGATTTCGAAAAGCACCACTAAAATATTTTTCGTTTTCTCAAAATATTCAAACGATCAAAAAACGAACTCACCATCCGAAAGCTGAGAGTATAACCGTATCGTGATTATTCTCATTTGCAATATTTAGAATAGCTTTCATCTTTTTCTTCGTATTTGAAATGTCATCCTCGCGCGAAAGTACGACTTCATGATTTTGATCGACTTTTGTCGAAGGATGTGCATAAGCTGCACAAGCTATAAACGAGACGTACTCAGGACCATCGGGGAAGAATGGATAACCATCAACTTCTGAACCACGAAATACACTCACAGCTGGAGAATAAAGACCGCCGAACTATGATCAAATAATTGAAGAACAAATTCTAGTTTATAAACGATATTTACTTCTGGTATTGGATAACTCCAAGTTCGTGAATCTCGAAATTGATTATACGAATCTTCGAGACATTGAAAAAGATTCGAACGACGATGGAGATTCTCTTCTTGAGCTCCACAACCTACGAACATGAAACTTAATATGTTTCTTTTTTCAATTCATTACGAACCATTTCGCCAACCACCACCTGGAGTATCCGCATTGGCCATATTGAGTACTACCGGGTTTGATTCAGGATATTTCTTTTTGAAATGTCGAGCAACATCAAGACAATCACCATTTACAATGATAATCTCTGCTGAATCATTATTTGAAGTTGTGGATTTTTTATATCGATAATTATCTGTATACTGTTTTGTTTCTCGAGCGGCTATCGCTAATGAATCATTATCTAATTCAACTCTTTTACCATCAGGAAGTCGATAGAAACTAAATGAATATCTCGAATAAATCCGAGTCAATGAAATTTCTCCATGTTTCCTACCCATTACAAACAGCATTGATTGTTTGCATTTGTACTAATTTTCGCATTAGACGACGATGTTCTGGATGAATATGATCGGATTTCCAAAGTTTTGCAAATGCCGTATCACTATGTCGATATTCAAGTGCCAATTTAGCTACATCATTCATGTCTCTCATTTGTTCGAGTTGTTCTATTGAAAGGACATTTTCGTTTGGATCTCGAAGTGATTCAGGATTTCGAATATGAAATGGGACTTCTCTCGAAAAATATCTTTGATACATTGGCATCATTTTATTATTCGCTGAATTCCCCATCATTTCGTTCGTTTAGTTGACTTCCTTGTTTCTTTTTTTTCCAAAATCATGAAGATGATGAATCATCTACTTCTGTTTAACAATCCAATACAATTAAATATAAAAATAGAGGTCGCAGATTAATTAACATGTCAAGTATCTATATTGTACGAAAAGGACAAAATTTCGACGACCGGATATGACACTCACTCAATATGCATATCACAATTTACTATCGAATAATAGAAGAAAGAAAGATTCGAAACAAAAGGTCGATATTTTTTATTATTTTAATAAAGAAATAGATATAAAATGTCTTATTTGTTTGTTTGTATATAGTGTCATTGATTTGATGAGTCTATTGAAGAATAGCAAGACCCGAAAAAGGAAATTTAATTGTCTATAGAAAATCAATATTAACAATTGATTGAATTGTTCAATGGAAATAGACACCCACGATGAGAGAGAGTGAGTACATGTATAAAAACGAGAAGAAACTAGGCGGATTTATTCATATTTGATCATCAACTTACAATATGTCATTGCCAACAAGTTTTAGTCAAAAAATGTCATTGAATATTTTCAAAATCAACTGGATTTTCTTCGTGGCAACAATTCTTTTCGGTAGAACAAACCGAATCTCCTTAAGTTGATTTAAATTGTTTTCGAATTTTAGTTTGCTGTTCCTATAGTCAATGTAAACCAACAGATGCTGAACAACTAACTGAACATCAACTTATCGATGGCTATTATCCCGCATTTTTCTATGGTGATGAACTTGTCGAACGAGCTGCTCCACGTCTTGGCCGTGCTTCGCCACGATTCGGTCGTGCATCGCCACGACTCGGCCGACGAACACCAGCCTATGTTCTCTCACGTTTAAATCATGCTGGCCGATACTACATCGGTGACGATGACGCCATGAATGATTATGCTTTAGAAATCGACTCAGCTATCAATGATAAACGTGCCGCACCTCGACTCGGTCGTCGTTCAGTTTAATTTTGTTATTTCAACAAAAATCATCTCATTAATAAATAAAACATCTGTTTTTATCTCGATTTTATTTGTCTCTGATTTCGCTCAATATAATAATAAAAAAAAAGAAAGAATCAATTTTACAATGTGAAAGAACAAGCAAACAGAAACTACATATTTTTGATTATTTCGTTTTTTTTCGTCGAGATTTATTTGCATTCGTTGTTGGAGTTGAACTGGCGACGGCTGTTGTCGGACTATTGACGGTGACTTGACTATTTTCAAGTTCATCGACAGATACATCGGTCATTTCCTTGAGTTTCTGCTGACCATCAATGAAGAACATGAGATCACGTAGTTGATCTTTTAATTCATCGATTTCCTATTGAATTTAAAGAAATTTTCTGTCGGTTCAATTTGAAAATCTTTTGTTTTTTTACTTGACTTTTTGCTTTCATCGTATTTTCGAATTCATCTTTGAGCTTTTGCATTTCACTTTGAAAATAGTTTTGATTTTGTCTCAATTGTTCGTTCATGAGACGTTCTTCTTCGAAATCATGTTGAACTTTATTCAATTTAACTGACGAACGTTTTTCTGCTTGTTGTTTCTCTTTCGTTAGTAGTTCGAGTGTTGTTTGCAATTGTTGCGCGTGTTCTTTCAGCAATTTATTCGATTGTTCGAGTTCTTCCATTTTTTCATGTGTCACATCTTCGACAAATTGTAATTTATCTTCGAAAAAACGTCGTTGCGATTCCAATTGACTTGTTAGTAAATATGTATACTAAAGAGAACAGTTTTTTTTTGACAATATGAATTGATTGGACAAATACTTCGAGTTCCATCGAATCGATTTTCTCTTGAGTTGTGTCGATTTTCGATGAAGTTTCGGTGAAATCATCCTAAATCAATGAAATGATGACGTAAAATTCAAAACAAAGGCTCGTACTATATCGTAATTGATAACACCTTCGCCACGAAGTTCAACAAGTTTTCCGTCGCCTTTATTCTGGATAAGACGATGAACGTAATTGTCACCGACATAATCCCAAACATGTTGCCGTTTCAAGTCCATCGTATACGTATGTTGTGTTGATTCGAAATGTCTACAAAGATTTGATTGATCATTTTTTTGACAAGAAAAATCTATTCTACCCAAAAGCATGACCCTGTTTAAACCGACTACAACCAACATGTCCGCAAATTAAACAAATCCAGAGATCCTACGAATCGAAAAAAAGAGGATCAATGAATGATTTACATGAACGAAGAGCGTTACTTCTTGTGAACCGCATTCAAAACACGATTGACCGTCGATTACTTCAGGTGTTTGAACATATCGACAGACTGGACAACAACTATCGCCCCATTTGACCAGGCAATCGCCATGGAATGAATGGTTACAAAGTATAGTCAACACACCGGAGAGACTTTCGTCCTGAAAAACAAGTTTAAATTGATGGTTTTTTTTACAGAAAATTCAAAGTTTACCATTCGTTCTAAACAAATGTAACAGGGCGGAAGCTCAGTTAGACCGGGAATAGGACAGGATCCTTCCTGAAAATCAACCATAGGAAATATATTTTAATAAAACGGTCAGTTTTACTTTGGCTGTACTAGTTATATCAACTTTAGCAACAAATGCTAAATGACAAACACCTTTTTCAATTGAATTATATTGTCGATTGTTGTAATAATCATAAAACTCATTAGCTGCTTTCTGAAAATCAATTCTTTTTCTTTTCGTTGCAGAAGAAAACAATAAAAATTTTACTTGAGTTTTGAATTTGATTAAGCACATATATTGATTCGGAGTTGGATCACGAATGATCCGTAGATATTCAATTCCGTCACTATGAGAAAGAAAAGCCAGCAAAATGAGATTTTTAACATTGAAGTTAACGATCGTACTAAGCAGGATTGATAAATGCGATTAATTCGCGGCATGAAACATCAGCTGGTATGGCTAACATTGCTAACATTTCGCTATGTTTTGGTTCGCTATTTGTTCCTAAGGTTTTACTAGAAAATTCCGATGATAAAAATCGAAAAGTTGGACAATATTTTTCGATTTACTTGTCTTTGTATAGATGTAAGATACCTCGGGTAATATCAACAAGATGATTGCCACAATAGAATGGAATTTGTAGATCGGAAGTTGAAGAGACATGAGTCGATAGTTCGATACCTTTTCGAAAGAAAATTCAAAGTTTTTCTCTCGTTTTTTTCTGTTGAATTGACTTACGATTTGAATCATTCGTTGTTGTCGAAACTTTTCGATTGGTTTTTGTTTTAGTATTATCTTTAATAGTTGGCAAATCACCGACATCATTGAACGTCGATTGAGTTGTTAATTGTTGTTGTTGTTGTTGTTGGGATTCGTCAATGTTTACAGTTGATTTTGGTATAGCATCTGGCTCAGTTTTCTGAGAATGATTATTGTTATTCGTTTCTTGTTGTTGACGTCGTTTTGATAGATCAAGATATGTCATTTCAATTGCATCACTCATTACGCTTGAGGATAGGGAATGATGAGTTGGTAATTTTAATGAATCTGAATTCAAATCGATTGATAATAGAAATGAAAAGGAGTTTTTTTTTTGAATTTACCGTCAAATATGTAAGTTTCAACAAAAAGTTCACGTGCTTCTCGTTGACCAGTACACGCTTTTTTCACTGCTGATAGATCTTGATTTGTTGAAGTTGAAGTTGAAGGTAGCGATTGAGTAGAATCTTCGAGAAAAGGAGCTAAAATAGAATGTCAATACAATGTGATGAACAAAAATAAGCCAAACAACGAGAATCACCCTGATAAACAATATATTTCAATGTTTCTAAATCAGATTCAAATGCATCATCTATCTCGAGTCGAAGACAAATGACCATTGGGATATATGTAAAATTCCGTACTTGCAAATAATAGAAAAAAAACAAAAACTAATGTTTTATTTCACATTAGATTGTAATGACCGAATTTATATAAGAAAGGAAGAAAGTATAGACGATACGATGATGAAGAAGAAGCAGAAGGGGGGAATTTCATTTGATTTGCTATGACGCATAAACGTCTTGATTGGTGAATGCAAGAACCATACATTTAGTAAGAATGAGACATGCTATTTTACAATGAATTGAGCGATATTTAAATTTCTATGTACTTCAATGTGTTATTTGAACTTTTCTTTAGTTTATTCTGAAAGGACATATTGAAATATATCTTATGTAGAGAAAAAAAGCAAAAAGAAATAATGGAAAAAGTTTGTTTTTATAATTTTGTCCGGTACTGCGTTTTTCATGTCAACTGTCCCATAGATTTTTGACGTGAAGATTGCGAATTAGATTGTGTAAAACCCTTCATAGTTGAATTGTATATTTCAGCCGTATTTAATGAGTTTCCTAGAGTGGCAGCTTCGTTTCCGACAGCAATCAATATATTTCCATCTTTTAACATTGATGCAGTGTGCCATACACGATCCGTTTCCATATTATCTTCATTCTTCCATTTTTCTGTCGTTGGATTATACGATTCAGAACTGGTTGTCGAATCGATATCATCTATAGCTCCTCCAGTAACTAATACGATTCCATCGGATAATAAAGATGCTGTATGCCCATGTTTGTGTTGATGGATCATAGAGTTCACTACTGTTCAGTATCTGACGATAGCCTTTTCCACCAGTGACGAGGACTGATCCATTTTTTAATACAGTTGCTGTATGTTCTTGTCGTCCATCATGCATACTGCTGGTTAATGTCCATTTTTCAGTTAATGGATCATATACTTCACATGCTTCATTTGGAATACCATTTCCACTTGTAATCAATACTTTTCCATCTAGTAGTACCGATGCTGTGTGACCAGTCCGTGGAATATGCTTACTACCAGTTTTTGTCCAATTTCCAGTTAGTGGGTCATACAATTCACATAGTCTAGTTACATCAGGGCCCTCATTGCTTTCTCCACCAGTAACTAACACTTTTCCATTTGATAATAGCGATGCTGTATGATCACACCGTGAATAGTGCATATTACTAATTTTTTTCCCATTTTTTGGTTGTCGGATCATATAACTCACACCCCTTCACAGTTGCATCATCAATACGTATCCCACCAGTAACTAGAACTTTTCCATTGGTTAGAACTGTTGTCGTGTAAGAAAATCGTGTACTATGTAAATGAATGACCAGTAGAAAACCATTCTATACAAAATATCATTTAGTATGAAAACATGGTAGAAATAAGGTACTTGGGTATGTTACAAATTACTGAATCAGTTCCATGCAATTCAGAAGTTTCAGAATCGTTTGGAACTAATTCCGTAATGGTGAATATCTTACTTGATTCGTTGCTTTTATTTGCAGCCCAAATAAACTTAGCAATATTTGTATTAAATATAGATGCATGTTGAAAATAGGAATGAATTGTTGCTCAAAGCCAAAAATCTTCTATATATCTTCTTGTTATTATCAAAGGACAGAAGAAAACTAACGACTCGCGTGAGAGAAGAAAGACCCAAGAACTTTTATCTTATTAAAAAAGATCACAATACAAGGCGAAGCTCAAAAAAGTTTGCCTTCAAAGATTTTGTACAGGTTTTCATCAATTTCCTTTTGACTCGATGCTAATCACCGTTGATATTTTTCTCTGCAACGTTCCCAACAAAAAAGTCACCTTTCTCTTCTTTTATTAGACAAAAAAAAATTAATACGCATATCTCAGATAAGAATAAGAAAAAGAACATAATTACTATTTCCGTATAAGGATCGAAAGAAGAGAAATTGGAATTATTTAAAAAAAAAGAAAAGAAAATCTGATATGATATCTGTTCACCGGTGTAGCCTTAATTTTCATTGTTTACAGGTACTGATAGATCTTGTTTGTTTTCTTTTTCATCACTTGTATCACTTAATGGTTCGAGCTGAAAAGAAAATCAATCAATAGATAAACAAAAAGCGAAGACGTTCGAAAACTAACTTTCGTAATGACTTCATCTTGTGTCGAACTGGTTGTTGTTTCTTTTTCATTGCTTCGATTATTATCTTCGGTTAAATACGAAATCGACGGAGCATAAGCTCGTGATTTATTCGCTCGATTTCGTCCAACAAGTCGTTGTTGTTTTCGAGCTGCATTCTCCTCATTGGCAATACGAATTTTGTCCAATTTTTCAATCAATGAATCGAATAATTGTTTCGATGAATCATCCAAAGCATTGTAGAATTGTTTTTGAATCCAGAAACCTTCGTCAGTTGTACAATCGATTTCTTTCGTTTCCGGACACGAACGTTTCGATTTATGTTTCGGTGAATTCGAAAGATAATTTGTTGGAGAAAACTTATCAATCGTTGAATTGGCTGGATCAGTTGGTGTTTTATTTAAATCTGTTAGATCACCTCGACGTTTATCCGTCTTTCGCGATGCTGATGTAGCTTGATGAGTAAAATCAAATGATGGAACGTTTTGAAAATTGTACGACGGTTGAGGATAAGAATCTAAGTTCTTCGTCAAAAAACCTGTCAACGGCAATTCCAATGTGCCTTTGGATGATTGTTCAGGAGGTGCTAATTCCTGTACATGAGGTGAATCTTGTACTTGAGTATCGGTTGAACTCGATTCCGGTACAATGACAGCACTTTCATCTTCATTACGTAGGAAACTTCGAATTGTATCAATAGCAAAGCTTAGATTTCGTGCTTGATAAGAAGCTAATGTACATTCGACATAACCATTTTCGTTTGCTTGCCGACTGATGATCATATCACGTAGATGGCATTTTGTTTGAATACGTTTGAGATTCGAACCTCGTGTGCCTAAGATTCGACCAAAAAAATATCGAGTCATGTGGATACACAAGCTATTTACCGATGATTCGGGAAACGAATCTATTACGGATGAGTATGGTTTGCTCGAAAATACCGCTACGATTGCGATTGACAAATGTTCGACCTTGTTGTTGAGACGATGATGATGATTGATTTTCGTTTTTGGTTCGTTTAGTTTCATTTGAAGTCGATGGTTCATCATCTGAAACAAATCCATTTTTCGAAAATAATTGTCGAATTAAAAGATGAGAATTTACATTTGTATGGTTGAACGGCAACACCGAGAACGTCGTTGATAAAAGCAGCAATTTGAAGTGAAGTATCGGCTAGATTTTCGATCAATTCACCAGTGATTGTGAGTTCATGTTGAACTTGTTTGTCACCGAATTTCGGTAGTTTAACAGGCTAAAAACAAAACAAAACAAATTTTCATTTTTTTAATCAATTATCATCGCACATTAGTCACAACGACATTCAAACGTTGTTGTAATAAACCACCAAAGAAACTCCAATTTTCTACAAAGAAAAAAACCATCATCGAGTGATTTTCTTCAAACCTTTTTGTCCTACTTTTGAGAACTTCTTGTCCTTGACTGGTAATCAACATGATCAATGTAAACGTCGATTTTTGTTCGACAGGTGTGTATTTCACTTGTTCTTCATTCGTGTTTGATTGAGTATCTTTTTTCACTTCAGTAATCGATGAATCGGGATTGATTGTTGTAACAAAAATCGCTGTTGGATTGGTTGACGGAGATTTGTTTTCGGATACATTTTCAGTTTTTGTCGTTTGTTTAAACATACGAGTCATGATTTCAATCAAACATCGACGAACATTCGCTTCTGCACCAAAGATTTTGTACGAATGTTTGCCTGGCAATTGATATCCTGGCTAAAAATAAAGCAAATTCGATGAAGAAAAAGAAATGATGATCGTAGAAATAAATATTTACAAAAATATTCGTACGGAATGTTTTCGATAATGAATGTAGATTTGTATTATCTGCAAACAACGAATAAAAACAAATGAATTTCAATATGTAGTATTCTGCGTACCTTCATTTCGACCAAGTAAAGTTTTTTTCTGACGATTATCGGCTAGAAATCGTATATTACAAGCATTTGTATCCGAAATTTGATAGTTTGTAAATTTATCCATTAATTTTGCTTGATCACTTGGTTCCGTTGAGTAACGAACATCCTGTGGCATTGCTGATCGACGTGTTGGCGGACGTACTGGTTCGCTCTCCTCTGTTGTTGTTGGATTTTCAGAAGAATTCGTTTTTTGTTCTTGATCACTCATGATTTTCTATATGCAGAAGAAAGAAGAATGAAGAGAATGAAATGTCTCGACGAAAGAATACGCTAAGATTTATATAAAGAATATAATATCAACGGTGAATAATGGAAATATTCCACAAGGAAATGAAATCGATTCAATGAGAATATTTCTAATTAGGATTTCTTTTTTCAATTGAGATTATCGAAAATCTATTTTACAAGAAACAAAACATGATTCTGCTAATCACTAGATGCCACCAGTTTTCATTTCTTTGACAATTAAATCTTCTTTTTTTGATGAAATCGATATTTTGAACTTATCAATAATAACTATAAGTGAAAATATAACAATTATCACATTAATTGTTCTACTGAGACGTGTAAATAAACTTGTTGTATAACAATAATCGAAAGATATCATCAAATTGATTGATAGAATCGATGTTTTTTTAAATATTTTGTTTTAATCGATCTGGTTAAATTCCTATTTTCGATCATCGAGCGTAGATGCCGCTTCTCTCCATTGAATATTTATGCTAATTAAAAAGTAAACATGATTAAAAATTGTTGATTCATATTTGTTCGACATGATTTGCTCATAGATAAAATAAAAATGAATTTCTCAAATGAAAATATCGATTTAATTATATGTGATAAGTATTGACCTATAGGTGAATATAGTTACTTTTATTTTGCTTACGACAACATCCATTCATCCAACAATAACTATCGCTACCATATGGAAGAAGAAAAGGAAAAAAAGAAAAAATAATAGAGAACGAGGAGAAGAACTAACTAACAACAGAAGAAGAAGAACGATTTCGGAACATGTGCTGAACAAAAAGAAATCAATCAGATCGACACAAACAATATGAGAAAAGATGTGTTAATGCTGAGTAACCTTTTCCGATTGTTCATTCACATTTTTCCTTTCTTTATATTGCAAAAACTCTCGGTTGTTTTACTTTCTTTCCGATTATTTCAGACATAGTCGACGCATGGATCTGATTTGTTTTTATTATGAAGGTCGATCCTATCATAACAACATCACTTTAGATCATCTGACTCACATTTCCATTCTCTTCTTCTTATTTTTTTCACCGATACTATTGTTTTCTATTTTAGAAGAAGGATATGTGTATTTATTATCATCATTATATATTATTTTTATCTTCATATGTATTTTTTTCAATATTCGATTAACGATATTATTTCAACTCGGGATCTATTCTGCATCGTTTTTTCTCTGCCTCGAAACATTTATTAACTTTTGACTTCCATTTTTTTTGCATAATTTAAAAACGAAGCAACTATTTGCATATTAAACTTTTCGTCTTCTTTCACCGTCAATGACGACTTCAAGTGAAAACGATACTGCAGTTAAAACAGTACAAGAAACGGACAACGAACAAAAGTTAGATGAAAAACAAAAACAAAACAATTATGATCTTTTTTTTTCTGTGTCTAGAGAAAATCTATCGAATACTAATGAAGACAAAAATAATATTAATGATGATACTACTACAACAACGAAAACAGTGAATAATGACGAACAAAAAGAAATAACAGTCAATCATACAGAAGATGATCATCGATCGAAAAAGCCATTTAATTCAAAAGTCAAATATTCATCAATGTCATATCATCGATCGCCATATAATAATAATAATAATAATGGTCATCCATACGGTCTGTCACCGTATTATTACTATCAGGTTGCGCCGATACATGAAAAGCCAACACCATTAATGGTAATTCCAACTCAACCATCGTCATCTACGACGACAACAACAACAACAACAGCTGACAATCAAACTAGTAATTCAACAGCAGTTTCACCATCGAATTTACCTCCACGTTTGAGGCAAACATCAAACAGTGAAAATGATTCAACGAATCCTCCAACAGCAACAACAACAACAACAAATACTCGTCGATATCGAAGTATTTTACCACGTGGTAGTTCTAATTATTATTCGTTGTATCCACCGCCACCTTTGATGGCAACACCACCCGGTGTACTCTATCCTTATCAACCAGGTCACATTGCGTACAATATTCGAACACCAGATGAATTCGAACTTCTCGCGTTTCATCAACAACAACTCATGAATTTATCAGCAACAGCTGCTGGACCAGTGTTCTGGTCGCCGCCACCACCACCAACAGCAACAGCCTATTCGCCATACCCAATGTACGAGCCGGTACCGTACATGTACAATACTCCATCACCTATGAATTCAAATAATTCATTTCTCAATCCCGAAGCAGCTGAATGGACGCCGCCATCAACTGATACGAATACATCAACAGATACAAATCTTTTAATCGATGATGAAATTAATTTTCCTCCGTTGCATGCTAATCGAACCGAAGAAAGTACAACTGATCAAGCGAAATTGTCAAATGATTCATCGCCTGATACGACCGAATCTGTCGACAATAACGATAATACAAATCAATCAGCACAAACAAAAACTGAACTAACTAATTCGGATGAAACGAAAAATCTATCATCGAAATTAACAACGATTTCATATTCGACGGTTATTCTTCAAAAGCCCGATCGAACGAAATCAACAACACAAAATTCTCAACAAACACAACCTCAAACAACAACAACAACAACAAAACAACGAACACAAATTCGTGTAATCAAAGAAACTCAAACACGTAAACGACAACCGCAATCAAATCGAACGAATTTCAATGGAACCAAAAACATTGCACCTATTGAAACACCTAAACAACAATCGAACGACGATTGGATCGAAGTGAAATCGAAGAAAACCAAAAAATTCGATCGTTCTTATGATCCATCTCAAAATTCATCCGAAAAGATCTTCTCCGATGAACAATACACGAAACAATCATCGCTATCCTCGACAGCTGAAACTACAACAACAACAACATGTACATCCGAAGATGATGAATTACCTAAAACTAAACATATTACAATCGTCGAAAATAAAACTATTACAACAACAACGGATTACAATCAAGTCATTGTCGATGATATTCATCAACGTTTGAATAATAACGAGAATTTATTAATTATTCTGCGTGGATGTCCTGGTAAGAATCTCTCGAAATCATATTTTTTTTTGTTTATTATTAAAATTTACTTGATTTCAGGTGCAGGTAAATCGACATTAGCACGATCATTAAACAGTGGCTATAATGGTCAGATTATTTCAATTGATGAATATCTATTCGATGCATCGAAACTCGAAGAAGCACATCTCAACAATCGTCGATTAGGTTTGTTCAATAGAAAACTGACAATTTCAATCGAATCTCTTCTAGTTTCCGAAGCATTCAAACGAAATGTTTCGCCAATAATCATCGATAGTACAAATACGACATCATGGGAAATGAAACCTTATGTTGCTATGGTTGATAATCATTTGTCAATTGTTTATAAGAATTCTTTTTCTCTCTTTTATTTTGTCAGGGTAAAGAAGCTGGCTATGATATTCTCTTAATCGAACCGCAAACACCATGGCGTTACAAACCTCGTGAATTAGTCAAGTAAGTTCAACGAGATCTCTATTTCTTGTTGAGAAAAACAAAAACGAAAATTTATCATTTATCCTATGCAGATATTTTGTTATTGGTATGTTTTGTATAAATCTTCTATAGACATTAATAATAAACAGTGCATTCTCTTGTCTTTTCTTCTCATTCTCATTCTCATTCTTTTCCAAATGGGACAAAGCTTTATTCTCTTTTTCTAAGCTTGACTACTGACTTACATTCTTTCGAGTATGATGAACATAAAGCGAACATGCCTATTGTCTATATTCGAAAATTTACTCGAATCTAACTATTCATTGTTCATATTTAGACGAAATCCACATAATTTACCATTACGTCGTATCAAAGAAATTCTCAATCGTTTCGAACATAATATTACTGTTCAAAGTCTCATTGATCAATTGAAAACCAATTTCTTTCTTCCATGTCAACAACAACAACAGCAACCAGTATTCGATCAAAATCAAACCGATACGGAATCGATCGATCCGATTCTCATATCGAAAAAACCATTTGAAAACATCGATGATTCGACTATTCTCGATGATGTTCGTCTTTGTATCGATGATATGATTCTCTTTTTAACATCAGCATTCTATCAAACATCATTATCAATCCCATTGACGGATCTTTCATTTGTTTCATCATCATCATCGCCAACATCCCCGTCAGCACCACATTCATTATTTCATCGATCATTATCACGTTTTTCATCATCAACAACGAATCAAGATCATAGTTTTGCAAATGAACATCTTCGACGTATGCCAACAACGTCTTACACACGTTGTTTCGACAATTTAACTCCGCCAGCATCGACTAAACGAAGAAAAAATAAAACCAAACAACAAACATCAAACGATATTCTTCTCAATACGAATAATAATAATAATAATAATAATTCTCCGCAAGTTTTTACTGAACATTTGCCGGTGATCAATTATGAAGTTTGTCTTGTTGAAGATTCATCGGATTATGTCGTTATCGATGAACAAGAGCTTTCATTCGAGTAAATAAATCTTGTTTTTTCATTAGTTGATTTTTTTCGCCTCTCGTGTAATTTGCTCCTTCGTACTCAATGACTCATTCGTTCTGTTTCTTTTCTCACATGACGAGAACAACAAAATCAACACTAAAACGACGTACAAAAATATCTCAAATTCTTTTTAACATTCCATTTCTATTTGACAAAAAATATGGATAGTACACTTAAAAAAATGTATAAGGAGACAATGAAGTAATCAATCCCATTGAAATATTAGCGCTAAATTAATTTATTTAGAAATAATTCGTCAATCGATCCACAGAAACAAACAAAATCGACCAATAAAAATACCCAGTTACTCAATATTATTCATGACAGTTTAGTGCAAACATCGACTCATCGACCGTCGTCATTTGCTGGCCAATCCATTGGCGTACAATGTTCGAGAAGTCATTTCAATGAAGATATTCAAGATACGGATAGGATTCTCTTTGGACGAGTATCGAATGTATCGAAATTATCATCACCACCGATTTCACCACCAATTGGACATATTGAATGTGGCATACAAGTCGATTTAAACGAGAATACAATCGATTCATTAGCAAATTTGATTGAATTCTATTCGGATCGGTTATCAGCTGATTTAGTCAGACAATTCTATGAACTTTGCAATGGAGATATTCAATATTCATGTTCGCAAATCGATGAATATCTTCAACATAATCGAACAAATTCAACAACAACAATTCCAACACTTCGACAATTGAGTTTAAATGCATTAAATCAATGGAATGAAGAAATAAAATGTTCAAATCCATCATTTGATACGGTTTCAATTGCCGATCTACTCGATGATATCAATGATGAAGAAGTATTCGATGAATATCTTCATGAAAATCAATCGAATCAATTAAGTATTCCATCGGAAATGATTCAAACACTCGAAGATCTCTACGGTGAATTACCGAATTCATCAACATTCGAACGGGGTCTATCGTTGCCATTAGATGATGAATTATCCATGAATATTTATCAAGCTTTACAACGATTTTTAGGTGTTGATACAACACCAAAATCACCGAAAGCAACTACTAATGAAAAGAAATCAACGAAGAAAAAAGCAACTAAACAATCACAATGGGTACCACCAACACCACCCACGCCCATTCAAAATCAATCGAATACAAGTCCATCATTGAAACAAATCATGGACGAAGAAATCAATATTCTTAATAAACAAAAATCCAATCCCAAACGTCAATTAGATTTTGCTAGTCAACATAAACTCAAACAATTGGAAAGTCAATTTCCAACGATATCATCCGATGTGCTCTATGAGATCTTTCGCGAGAATGAATCTGATTTCGATTTAACCTTTGCTTGTGTATCATCGATGTTAGATGAAAACTTTTCAATCGATTCAATTCCTAAGCCACAACAGACCCGTTCTACGACGATGCCCTCAGCTGTTTCAAAACCAACGACCGAATCCAATATAAAATCTCTTGAAATCTTTCGAAATCGTGCCAAACAATATGCACTCAAACGAAAAGAATATTACACGAAAGCCAGTCAAGCTACTCAACATGGCATGGCTGGTGTAACATCATATTATATCAATCAAGCATGGGAACAGAAACGATTAATGAAAGAAGCCAATCGTATGGCGTTTGAACAGATCTGTCAAATTCGTTTGAATGAATTTCGACAAACGGGTAAACTTGATCTGCATACATTATATACCGATGAAGCTTTGAAATTATTTCAACAAGTTGAACAAGAATTAAACAATGGAAATCGACGGACAACATTGAAATCCATTGAAGTCATCACTGGTTACGGCAAAAATTCGGGCTATGGCGAGGGTGCGCCCAGAATTCGTTCGATTATTATTAATTATCTTCGACAAAAAAAATATAAGTACGATTGAAATCGACAGTTGTTTTTAAATTTATTGTGTTTTTAGATATTCTGAACCAAATAAAGGTGCGATTTTAGTGCAATTATAATCAAGTGCACAGAAAAACACGTCAAACACTAAATGGATTTTGAAATTCTACATAAGAAGCTATACATTGCTTATATATGTGCGTGTGCGTAGTAATTCTTCTTTCGTTTTTCTTTTGATTATTTCACACTAGTTCTAGTTTGTTGGTTTTCTTTTGTGTTCTAGCGAGAGTCTTTCACTAGTTTTGTTGATTTTGTTTTTCTCGTTTCTATACAATTTATCGCCTTTATATCAAACATAGAGTTCGTTCGTTTGTTTCTCTTCAGTCTCATACAGTTCATATCTGATTTTGTTTTTCGTTTGTTTGTTTGTTTACCGTGTGATTCTCTCTCTTTCTCTCTCGTTTCGTTACTTTTCTTTTTGGTTTCACAGTTATCCGGTTAGTTAATCATGGCTTTTTCTTCAGTGTTTTTCTCTCGCTCAGGAAAAAGCGTTAAATACTCAAGTCTTTAGAATCCTTTTTTTTCAGTTCTTGTTGGTGCTAATCAATCGAACAATGACTTTCATGTGAATGATGACCAAAGAACGAAGAAGACGACCAATTGATTGAGATAGTATTGCTATTATTTATGTTTGTGTGTGTGTGTGTGTGTGTGATATTTAAACAACCCCGTCCGTGTTTAGGGTTAGCGGAAGTCGCTTGCGTCTATGCAGGAGTATATTTTCGAGCTCTATTCACTAATGATAAAATTTAACCATACATGTGTGTTTGTTCGGTTATTTTTTTAGTGAAAAAAAAAAAACAAAACAAAAGCATAATTCGATAAGATCTTTGTCTTTTTCTTGTGCACGTGTGTTTAAACTCAGTTTCTTTTGACTTCATGTGCACGGTATATTCAAGTGTTTGTTTGTTTGTTCTTTTTGTGTGTAGAAAAAAAACAAAAGAAGAAAAAACAAATAAAGTATTAGGTAAATAAGATATATTTTGCTGATTTTGTTTTTGTTTGCTTTGTCTTCATTTCATTAATGAGATATACGATGATTTTTGTAGATATAGAATTACTGACGATAAATTTGCAACATGAACATCGCAGCGAATCGAATTATGAAAGAATTTAAAGAAGTGGTGGCAAACGAAGCCGTAAAATATTTCGTTCAATTGATATGCAGATGAAAAATGAGAACGACTAAATTATATTTTAGAATGGTATTGAGTTAATTATGCCTGAAGGAGAACTTCAAAGACCTGTTGCAGGTTATCCAAATAAGAAAGAAATTTATCTAACTGGATCGCTTCTCGGACCACCAGATACGCCGTATGCTGCAGCCAAATTTAACGTTGATATTATAATTGCCGGTCAGTTGATTCAGTTAAACAAAAATCAAATTAAACGAGAATGTTTTCTTTTCTTCTAGAGACTTATCCATTTAATCCACCAAAAGTTCGTTTTACAACGAAAATTTGGCATCCAAATATAAGTTCAGTGACCGGCGCCATCTGTCTCGACATTCTTAAAGATCAATGGTAATTACGAATGATTTGCATTGACGATGCAAACTAAGGATGGTTCTTTTCAATTTTCCTAGGGCAGCTGCGATGACAATTCGAACGGTATTACTCAGTTTACAAGCATTACTCGCAACACCTGAACCGGATGATCCACAAGATGCAGGTAGATCTCGTTCGATAGCGCTCTTATTAGGTCATTGAATTCTTCTTTTCTAGTTGTTGCAAATCAATATAAAAAAGATAGAAAATTATTCGAAAAAACAGCTCGACATTGGGCTAATGTCTATGCAAATGGTAAATCGATGTCAAGTGTTTATTCGAAAAGTTATCAGTTCAAATTTGTCTATTTTTCAGGACCGACATCTGAGCCCGAATGTGATAAAGCAGTTTCAGGTTTAGTTGAAATGGGTTTCGACGCCGTAAGAACTTTTCTATTATTCACGTTCGATTCATTAACATTTTTTTTGTAGGAAAAAGCTCGTGCAGCATTATCAACGATGCATTGGAACGCGACGGATGCTTTAGAGAGTTTATGTAAAGGTTAAATCATAGAAAAAGAACGAGCACATTAACTAAACGTTGTTCTTTCTTTTTTTTATGACTTTCATTTTCTGCTGCTAATTTTCTTTTCTGTCTTATTTTTTAAAACCACTAAAAACCCAAGATATATGTACTCGGTGTTGTGATTAATCAATGAAAAAACAAAAAAAAAGAAAGAATAATAACAACAACAACAACAAGAATGATAATATCTTACAGTTGATTCTCTGAAGGCATAATGAAAAACAAAATAGAAGAAAAATTATGTTCACATTTTTATTTCTATGATCTCTATGTCAAATTTACTTTCCTATTGTTATTAATCTATATTATAGAACAGAAAGAAAAAAGAAATTCTCGATTATTATGATCATTTACAATAACGAGAGAAAATAATAATAATAACAATAATAAAATGATAGAAGAGAGAAAGAAACTGAGTTGAACTTGTTTCGATATATAACGGATATTATTTGGAAGGCAAAGAATAACATTGTAAGGTGTAGATGATCTCAAGATAGTTTCTATTCTAGTAAATAATTAGTTGTTCTTTTTTTTCCTTTTTTTCTTCTTTAACTTGGATATTTATTGAAGAAATAGGAAAAAATGCTCATTTTCACATTTTAATGATGATATAAATAGACTCGACTGATTTTACCACATGTATACAGAGAAAAAAAGAAGTATAGTAATAAAAAAAAATGAACGAAGAATGATAGAGTCGAGAGTGTATATATATATATATATATACGCGTGTGCATTTGTTGATTACTAAAATCAGTTATTTTTATTTTATTTTATTCTGTTAATATAGATTTTTTGCCTGTAGTGTCAATTTCCTTCGTTGTTATTTTTTTATTTTCTTAAAAATTTGCAAACAATTCAACAATGGCTGGTGCATGTGGCCGATCAAATCGTCGTCATTCAAAAGCAATGATACTCGCATTCACAGTAAGAAGAATTCTCGACTTTTTCCTATGACAATTTCTTCTCATCTATCATATTCAAAAAAAAGTATGAGACAGACACTATCAAAAAGAATTATTTGCTCGTGAGATATTTAATCTTGAAAAGACAAAGTAACAAAACAAAACAAAACTACGAGAAAGAAAGAAAGTAAAAAAATCTACATGCTTGACGTCATTGCAATGAGTTTTTGGATTTGACAATATAAAATGCGAAAAAAATAATAAATTAAGATTATTTTAAGCGTATTAAACCTAATGAATAAATACGATTAAAACATTAAATAATGAATTCGATTTCATAAAAGATCAAATCGAGGTTTCGAGAGAGTCAACATTTCTTTCTGCTTATCTTGAAAGAATTACTTGCATGATACGCTTTGATTTCTATAGCGTAAAGTGAAAATAATAATTGAATAGAAGACGGATATCTATTGAAGTGAGAAGTGCTTGTCTTCAATAATTATATCAATGAAATTTATGGACGATTTCATACCAGACTATTGCCCTGGATTGGTTTCATTCGATTGAAAACGAAATTCTATTTCTTTTTTTTTCTTTTCTCATCGATTTTCAAACAGAAACTTTGAATTCTTATTGAAATAATCAATTATTTAGATTCTTCTCTCGAGAGATATCTCATAAGATTAGTTGAAAACCAAAAATTTTCTTTCAACAAAACAAAATTCAATAGTAACAGTTAATTATCGAATTAGAAATTTGCTTGTTCAGATTTTCTTCATTTCGCTGTCATTATGTTGACATAGTTGTCGACATCGTAATACTCAAATTCAAGAGAAAAAAACAACAACAACAACAACAACAACTACTTGCATAGTGCATTTCCATTATCGATTCATCATCGTTCACTTGTCATCATACTCTCATCTTTTTCAAATAAGATAATGCATGGCTTCGCCTTTTAGTCTCATTTTCTTTTCTCATATTGCATACTAAACCCGATTATTCAAGTGAATATATAAGACTGAATTCAATCGCGATAGCTCGCAAGAGAACTATCGCGATTGATTAGGGAAAAAACATTGACGAAAGAAACCAAAATTATATATTGTTAATATATATATATAACAGTGTGAAAAGAAATGCGTCTGCTTGTGCACTGATTGAATTGACCAAAATTTGGGCGTATATATGAAGGGATTTATTGAACTGTTCGATTCGTTAGCATTTCATCGATTAGTATAAATAGAATCAAATCAAAAAACGAAAAGAAAATATATCTTAATATGTCGAATGTAATTTCTTTTTGATGAAGAGAAGAAAAAAAAAGAAGAAGAGCAAGGTGCTAATTCTTTGCTTCGTAGAGTGATTGTGTATGTTGTTGAGTCGATAGCAGAAGAAGCAGAAAAAGACGCTTTCTAACTCTCATTTATTCTTATTGCCTAAATCGTTTACACATATTTGGAGTATATTATTTCTTTTCTTCGAGACAGAATCAAGTTTTTAACGCGACATCGTCTATCTTCTTTTTGTCGTCTTTCGCTTGAGAACAAAAAGTATTTCCTGCGTTTTTTTTTCTCTTTTTCTCTGTCTCTTTATTTATTCGACGATTATTACTGAACTAAAGAGATAGAGAGAGAGAAACAGAGAGAAAATATACAGAAAACAAGACAAACAACGACAAGTTATGCTAGAAACAGTTCGAAATTTTCTCTAACACGTTAATGTGCGTGTGAGCATGCTTGTATGTCAGAGTCTATGCGTGTGTTCGCTGTCAGTAGTCAATAAATCTGAACATAATCGAATCGATTTCCAGTCTAGTTTTTGATTTTACGAATTGAAAAAGCTCAATGGCACATGAGAAAGTAAGTCAACGATTGTATTATCGATGTTTATTTCGTAGATTTCAACAATTTTTATTATGAATATGAACGGAAAAACAAAGTTTTCTGTTGTTGTTGTTGTTGAGAATTAGCTCTGCATATCTGTTGATGACAAGTAAATGTTTTTTTTTAAAAGCCACCTGTAGATGAGTGACAAGCGAACGAACAACGAGTGGATTCATGTTGAGTTTTTTCACTCCTCTCTTCCTACTCAATCGTTTCGAGATTTGTTTTCTGTGAACTGTCTTTTACGGAAGAAAGAGAGAGAGAGGAGAAGAAAAACAACAAGAAAATCATTTGACATGTAAAAGATGTTTTGCAGATAATCATCTGGGATTTGTCGAATTTGTGTTTTGGGTTTTAATTTGATTAAATCTAAGATTGCTTAGTTCTTGTTTCATTTGTTGTTCTTTTTTAGCCAACAAAAGATCCTACGACACCTTTTCGGGCTATGCCCGATCAAAGTACTGATTATCGAATAGTTGTGTTCGGTAGTGCTGGTGTTGGTAAAACCAATTGCATACTTCGATTTGTTAATGGACAATATCGAGAAAATTACGTACCGACAGTTGAAGATACCTATCGGCAAGTTGTTTCTTGCAATAAACACATAACAACACTACAAATCACTGATACGTAAGGACAATTTTCGAGACTAAAACACGCTAATATGAAATCCTAATTTAGCACGGGAACACATCAATTTCCTGCGATGCAACGTTTGAGTATTCAAAAAGGTCATGCATTCATGTTGCTTTATTCGATTACAAGCAAACAAACATTAGAAGAATTGAAATCTATTTACAATCAAATACGTGAAATTAAAGCTGATCAACATTGTGATACGCCGATCTTATTAATGGGCTGTAAACTCGATGAAGCTGCTTGTCGAGAAGTAACTGAAACGTTCGGCAAACAACTGGCATCACATTGGTCATGTGCATGGATCGAAACATCAGCGAAAACGAATACTAACATTCGTGAAGCTTTTCAAGAACTTTTAAAATTAGATAAGAAACGGCAATTTAATTTCAATGTTGATCAAGATGGTCATTTGATTGAAGAGAATCTCGCTACGCCAACACCTTCATCACCATCGATCTACAATAATAAACGTATTACATCAACGAACTCAAACTCATCGACAACAACCAATAGCGAAAGTAATCCGAATATAACGGAAACGACGACAACAGGTGCGCACATGACGCGACCAACAACACCGAATTCACATGGAAATAAAACGAATCGAGCGTCAGTTTCGTCGACAAGTACGAAGAAAACCGCTCGATTATCCTCCGATCAAAATAATGCGACAGGAAATTCGAGAAAGAATTTCAATTCTGATACATCATCAAATCGAGCATCGAATCGTAAATGTTCGGTGATGTAAATCGGGTCTAGTTTCGTTTTCTATCATGGTTGCAAGCATCCATTGAGTAACAATCGATTTCCGTGTGATTTTTATTTCTAAAAGAAAACACGATAAGATTTCTTCACAAAGTTTTTTTTTTTGTTTCGAGATTTTTATCAAATCATGTTCTCATTTCCGTCAAATGAAAATAAAATCAACTTGTTTTCAATCATAACATTCTAAAGGACGAACAAACATAATTATATTAAGAATAATAAAAAAAAACGGCGTGTGTGTGCACAAAAAATGAAAAAGAAAGAATTTTAATAAGTTTTTATTCCATCGATTTGTTCGATATCGTAGATTTGTGACCAATCGATGCGAGTATATCGACAAAGTGCCATCAGACGAAACAATCCGAGTGATTCGAGTAAATTCTTTAATATCTGTCGTCGAAATGGATTTTTAAATTGACCCGTATTCGGATCATGAAAATAACTATACCGAAAGCGTGTTAAACGTTCGTTCAATGTGACGCCGTAAAAAACTGAATTAATCCAATGAAAACCTGTCATCATTGTCACCCAAAATGTATTGAATGTTGTTAAAATAATTAAATAGATCAACCAAGGATCATAAACTTCAGTAAACAAGTATTTAAATGAAAATTGTTCGAGATCATCGATGATCATTCGAATCGCTTGATACGCCCAAATCCATAATGCTAATGTGCCCAATGTCAAAACACGGAAAAAATAGAAATAATTTCGGCCGCCAATGCATGCGTCAAGCCAAGTACAATGATGATCGAATTTCGATACACAAGTCGAATCCATGGGACAATGTTTGGATCTCAATGGTCGACGTATGAGACACGTCACACAGAAATGTTCTAAAGTCCATCGTGGATCTCGTGCGAATAGTAAACAGATTTTTTCTTTGGTTAAATTATTTCCATCGATGATCATTGTTTGTTGATTTAAAAAGCCGGCATTTAATTTTTTGACACAACGAACACAGAATAAACCGTAACATGTAAACAAATGATAACAAATGTGTGCAAATGTCCACGTATCATTTTGTAAATAAAACCAATAAGTAAAATACATGAGTATTGACGATGAAAGAACATATGAAAAAGCAAAATTATCTCTCGTATACAAATCGAAAACATAATAATTAAATAATTGAACAAGAAGAAAAACGATAACAATCGGTGCAATTATACGTAACCAAATGGGATATTCATAGGAATTAGCTGACACACCAATGAGTACCATGAAAACGAACATCAGCAATCGAGTCAACCATTTTCGAGTGTATTCATTCGTGAGATACCGTTGTAGAAATCTCGGTCGAATATTTGTTTTAGCTGATTTAATACGTTGTTCGAGTACATCGACAAACTCAAGTGCATGTCGCATACGTGCTAGACTTAATGCGTCTTGATTATCATTATTTTTTAAATAGATATTTGTCTGTGGACTTTTAAGTAAAACAGTAAAACTAACATGATTTCGATTGCTAATCGCGAATTGTAATGGTGTAAACGAACGTGTTGGCTCTTGGTAATTAACATTGGCACCAAATGTTAGCAAAAATTGTGTACAACAAGTATGACTCGAGCCAGGCGATGGTTCGTAGTCAGGTGGCGGACCGAGACATGAATAGATCAACGGTGTAAAACCACGATTATCTCGACAATCGACATCTAAACCTGAACCAAGTAGAAATGCGAGCATTTTGATTTGTCCGTATTGAGAAGCGAGGTGAATTGCTTGAAGACCATTGACATCAGTCGAATCGATTGCTGCGCCATTGTCGATAAGAAGAAAAAATGCTTCGACACAACTTTGTCGACCTGAAATACAACAAGAAAAAAAAAAGAACGAACAGTTTATTTCGATTGATTTCAATAAATTAACATACAAGCCCAATGCAAAGGCGTCGATTGAAGTGTTCCGCCCTTGATATCGACGGTTGCGCCACGTGAAATTAAATATCGAATTATTTCTACGTGATTATTAATCGCAGCCCAGTGAATTAAATAGCAACCTTCATCATCCGGTCGATTGACCTGTGCCTCGTTCGATTCGATTAGTTGTTTGACACGGTCGAGCTCGTTGTATTGTACGGCTTGAATTATATTCATGCTGTTTGCGTCGGGTTTCGGTGGTGGTTCGGGAACAGGTTGAGAGAAATGGCCGGCTGAATGCGAATGATTGCAAGACGATGAATGTTGATGACCATGTCCATGTCGACCTGTATTTGCTGTTAAAAACGATGCTAATAAATGTTGATTCGCTGTTTCGAAGAGTTGCGGACGTATCGATTGAAGTCGAGCATACATTTGCGGATTCATTTGTTGGAATTGTTGGATGATTTCCGACGGATTTTTGCCGGCGAAATCCGGACGAATTGGTGCGTTGTTCATGATTTGTATATGTTCTGTGTTGGTCTTTTTTTTTAATACAAATGCTAATCGTTTTTTGAGGGTGTTCTTCTTTTTTTTTCTTCGTTTTAGTTTGTCATTGTTGTCACCGTTGTCATTACCGTTGCTACAGTTAAATTCTATCAAATCTGAAAGGAGAGGAAAGAAAAAAAAAAGATTTTTTTCTTTTGATTGAGTATCAATAAGCACGAAATGGTTTTGCTTGGCAACAATAAATGCGTAGGACCTTGAAGAAATTCACGCAGACATTTGGCTTTTGCATACGAGCAAGTTCTTTTTTTTCTGTCGAAACGAAGAAATAGAATAAAATTTTTATAATTCGATAAACTGTTTGATTTGTCAAGGAAAATCATTGGTCAAATAACTGACCAGTCATAATCGAGAAGGCAAATAATATAATAATAATAATATGAAGAGTGTAAAAGATAAAACACATTACATTTTATTTCTTCTAATCTATCTTGTGTTGCTTACAAAATAGAACTCTAACGAAATTGTCGTGTTTTAGAATGGATATATTAGGCATAGGATCGAAAATCGATGTGGATTTTATTCTTGATCGTCAAGAACAACGTGAAAAAATCGAGATAAAAGTTGATGATAATAGAAAAGTAACGCAATATATTTATTACGATGGAGAAGATGTCAACGGAACTGTGAGATTCATCGAAATTGATTCTTCGATTTGACAAATTTCGATTTTAGGTACAAATTAAATTAAAAAAAAGCAATAAAGTAGAACATAATGGGATTCGTTTGGAATTTATTGGACAAATCGGTTCGATTTCTGTTCTTTTGAGAACGTTGACATTGAATACGAAATTGTTTTTTTCTTGTTGTTGAATAGAAATGACCAATGATCGAAGTACAGTGAATGAATTTGTTAATCAAGGAAAAATACTTTCACTTCCTGGTGAATTAACCGATAGTACATCTTTAGATTTTACTTTTCCAAAAGTCGAAAAGCCCTATGAATCCTATCTTGGTACAAATGTTAAATTGAGGTTCATCGCTTAGACTTTCAATTCAAAACAAATAGTTCGTTTTCTTTTATTCGATTTAGATATTTTCTTCGTTTGACAATTATCAAACGTTTCAGCAATTTTGTTAGTGAACGTGACGTATGCGTTCAACAATTGACTCAATATCCTGAATTGAATAATAGTATTAAAATGGAAGTTGGCATTGAAGATAGTTTACATATTGAATTCGAATATAATAAATCGAAATATCATTTAAAAGATGTGATTGTCGGCAAGATTAATTTTCTTCTTGTGAGAATTAAAATCAAACATATGGAAATCGCGATTCTTAAAAAAGAAAAATCCGGCTCAGGACCAAATACATATGAAGAAACAGAATCGATTGCTAAATATGAAATTATGGATGGTGCACCAGTGAAAGGTCGTTGTCTTTCTTCGAGAAAAGAAAAGAATCGAGAGTTTTTTCTTTATCTAGGAGAAAGTATTCCAATTCGTTTGTTCTTGGCTGGTTACGATGTCTCACCGACAATGAAAGATGTACAACGAAAATTCTCGGTTCGATATTTACTCAATTTAGTTTTAATCGATGAAGAAGATCGACGTTATTTCAAACAACAAGTTCGAAATTCAAGCAAATTGCCTTTTCTTTTCGAGATTTGTACTTTTTGTTTTGCAGGAAATCGTTCTCTGGAGAAAACAAACCAAAGATTGGGATAAAGCCGAGAAAAATGCTCAACCATACGCATATTTCGATCCCAAAGTCAATAATACTGAACCTACAGCAACTTCCGACAGCAATGGCGATGCAGCGAATGATTAATCAAAACCGCATTTCATTCTTTTTCTTTTGTCGCATTTATATTTTCTTTTTGATTTCATTTTTATCATTCCAATGATTGACCTAGTCGATTAAATATTTTTATTTGTTTTTGATTCAATGATTTAAATTTTTGTCTAAATCAATTCATTTTTGTCTTGCAGAAGAAAAAGAAAACAACAACCGATGTCCGATACGACAAATCTCACGTGTATATTATGCTCCGATAATGAACAAAAGAATCTCTGCATTGCCAATTGTATCGGTTGTAAACATTCGTTTTGTATAGAACATTTAATTGTTCATCGACGTGATTTAAGTCAACAACTCGATGAAATCATATCTCAACATGAACAAACACTTAATTCGGATTATTCATTTATTAAATTGAGTCAACATTTCGAATATATCGATAAATGGGAAGATGAAATGATTGATTTAATACAAAAACATTCGAAAGATGTTAAAGACAAACTTCAATCGATGTTCGAACGATATAAAAACGAAATCAATGATTATCAAACAAAACTAACAAATGATTTAACTGAAACGAAAAGTTCGAATCGATATTTCGAATATGATATCGCCGATTTAACTAAACGTGTTCAACAATTCAATCAAGATATTCAGCATTTAAATAATCTCTTACGAGATGTATCGATTAACGAATTAAATCGAATTGCTAAACAAATTCAAATAAAAAATTCGATTAGTAAGACAACAAAATACGAAACAATAATTTCGAATCTTTTTCTGTTTTGAAAAGGCAAAAACTACGAGTGGACATACGAATCCGAGATCAAATTAGACTCGACTTACGGGCATATAGCAGCTAATGATCAATACATTCTACTTGGCTGGAAAAATCGAATTGTATTTTATAATCACGATGGTACAAAACATGATGAAACACGTTTACGATCGTGTGATATCTACGGTGAATTATGTGATTTAATTTGGTCACCGAATTTACAAGGTTTTTTTATTTTATGTCGAAAATCTTTGTTTGTTTATTATCCATCGAATAATCAAATTGAGTTAATCTCGAAAATTTCATTTATTAATCATAATAATACTCGACAATTTCAATCGATAACATCATTTGAAAATAGTTTATTGATTCTCGATAATCACGCATTAGATCTATGGGAATTTGAAAATCAAGAATTTTATCTTGATAAAACAGTATCAATTTCAAATTTAATCAAAATATCTTCACAAGAATCCATCTGTTCGATACGTACAAATGATAAGCATTTAGGCATTTTAACACAAAATAATGAGACACATACATGGAAATTAGATGTATTTACAATCAAACCATTTCATCGAATTCATTTGGGCAAATCATTCGATCGTTTCAATGAGTTAAATCTTGGTTTTCTTGTTTCATTCGAACGTAATCGATTTTTATTTATGAATTGGGAAACGAAACTAATGAGATTAATCGATGACAATGATGCTAATGAAGTCATCGATTATAATGCGTATAATGCGTGTGTGTTGCAATCTCAACGAAAACTTATTGTTAATTATATGACACATCTCAAAATTTATAGATTCTAAACGAATTTCTAGTTTTTCTCCTTTGTCTTTCTCGTTAAATCAGATTTTTTTGTTTTCGTTTTTAGATAATGACAACCAATAAACGTGTTCAACATTTAGTTGTTGATTCAAGTGCTTTTATTCGACAAGCACCATTGAAAGTCAGTTGGATTTTCATGGAAAATCGAAACCTTTTTTTGTTTTGCTTTAAAGAATCTAACCGATGTGGTTTATACAATTGAAGATGTCGTCAAAGAAATTCGAGATGTTAAAACACGAGAATCACTAAATGTAACGCTTTATACATTGAAATTTAAAGAACCAAGTACAGATGCAATTCGATTCGGTGAGAACGAATTTGATTTTGTTTGTTTTTTGTTTATTGAAAACTCGGATATTTTCAGTGTCGAATTTTGCAAAGAAAACTGGAGATTATGCATTTTTGTCTGCAGTCGATCTTCGACTATTAGCATTGACTTATCAACTCTATGAAGAAAATGTTGGAACGGAGAAATTAAATCTAGAACCAAAGATCAATGTAATTGAATAGATGAAAATGAAAAATTTCGAATTGATTTGATTTAGGCAACTGTACCCAGTGTGACAACATCGTTTGGTAATTCAGGAGTGAAATTAGCTGGTTTTGTTGTGCCAAAAAATGAAGTAAACGATCGAATGAAGTTTTTATTTGGAAAACATGTTCGTATTCTGTAGGAAGAGAAACCAGGTGATGAAAATCAACAAGTTCCTGAGGATGAAGAGAACGATGAAGAAGAAGAAGAAGAAGAAGAAGTTCATGAAGATACTCAATCATTTGCAACTGCAGTTGATAATGAAAGTGATCTTGCCAGTGAATCTCTCAATAATCTACATCTTGGTCATGATGATGATGGTAGATAAACATTGATTTCATAGAAAAAAAATCTGCATTAGAACCTGTTTTCAGGTTGGATAACTCCATCGAATATCAAAACTGTCAAATCAAGAGCATTAGATAATGGAGCAACAGAAAATAGCGATGCACTCAACGAAACATTGCCCGTTGCTTGTATAACCACGGATTTTTCTATGCAGGTATTATTATTCAGTTTCATTGATTTTTAATTGTTTATTTTAAAGAATGTTCTCATTCAAATGGGTGTTCCCGTTCTCTCTGTCGACGGGCTACTTATTCGAACAGCTCGAAGTTATGTATTAAAATGTCGTGTTTGTCCTGGGTAAGATCAATCAAATCCAATAGATTTCTTAATTATCTCATCAATTTCCAGTGTAACACGTCAAATGACCAAACAATTCTGTCCTGAATGTGGTAATCCAGCATTACAACGAGCAAGTATCCAAATTGACTCAACCGGTCAACGTCATTATCATTTAACAGGTCGTTATCGACCACAACCACGAGTAGATTGAATCAAATCAATGCGTCATTTATTTTCTCTCTCTCTCTGTCTTTCGTTTAGCAATCATTGCCATTGCCTCGTGGTGGTAAGCATTCAACCGATCCGATTCGTGTCGAAGGTCAACGACGTCCTCAAAATCGACCAACAAAGAAATCTCTCATGAAACGAAACATTCTCGACGATGATTTTCTCGCTGATTCATCGCCATTTGCTGTACATGATATCTACAGTCGAGCAGCAACACTCGGTATCAAACCAACGAAACGATAGTCATCGAGATGATGATGATGATCATGATGGTGAAGAAGAATTTCTACTACTACTATTGTTATTATTATTATTGTTTGTTTGTTTTATGTTTTCTTTTCGTCTTTGACTAAGAGAAAACGAAAATAAATAAAATCGATATTCTACATATCGTTTTTTTCTTCTATCCTGAAGAACGAAAGAGGCCTATTTGTAGACGAATACAAATATTTGTCTTTGTCTGTCTGTAAACTATTATCGATAGGACGAGTGTGTCGATATAGATCTTTCTTTCTGTATAAATTTCGTGAGAAAAGTCAAGTTGAATAAAGTAGGTTTCGGTTGAAATCCTTGAAATACAAATCGATTGCTCACTCGTTGATTCTTCTTTCTCTACGTAGTGTCTGATTTTGATCATAGTGAAACGATAGATTCAAGTCCAACACCATTAACACGAGATTTTATTGGTCTATGTATTGGCATTCTCTCTGTCGTTCTTGTTATTCTTACTGTTGCCATATGTAAATGGTCACGATGTGTATGTTTAAAACAGTCGAATGAAACTGATGAGCAAAACGAAGTATTCAATTCTATACTTCAACATACGACATCAACACCCTATCGACAATCTCGATCAAGTCAATCGCAATTTCGAACGCTACAATATCAACGTTCATCATCGTGTGATCAACGTCCGAGTCATCTCAATCGACCAGTCAATGTTACATCACGAGATGATTATATTTCACCATCTCAACCCAATAATTTCAATGCATATCGTTTGAATGATATCAAAGTTCCTCGTGTTACAATCACAACATTACCCGTTCAACCAACTCAACAACTTGTTCCACGTCTTTCAATTAGTCCGCAAATCTCTGGCTCGTCGATAACACACAGTACATATTCATTTAAACAGTAACTTTCAACAAACAAAAATGAAACAGTTCGGACTTTTGTAACATTCTCTCTCTCTCTCTTTCGCTCTTTCTCTATTTCTTCTTCTTTTAAACCACTTTTTCTCGGCACAGAAAAAGATTTTTGATCAAGAAAAAGTATGTCTGATATTTATCATAATAAAAATATACATACATATATATCAAAAGTTCAATTTATCATCTGACAGAGGGCGCTTGTATCAATCAAATAGTTTCATATTGCATTAAATTTAGACAATATTTCGAAATTCAATTTTTTATTAGCAATAAAAAAGATCTTTATTTTCTAAAAAACAAAGTTTTTTCGTTGGTTTTATCTATTCGATAACTGGTTATTTAATTGAACAAATCGAATGCGAATCAGTTCTTTGTCTATCGACATACAATTCACTTCGAACAATTTCGTTGTCGAAAATCCTTCAATCATTTTCAATGAATGATCAAATTGCTTCACTTATTGCTCAATTAAAAGAACGTCGAGCGACTACATTTCAAGAACGAATCAAATCCTTAGATATTCGTGATGAAATCTGGCGAAAATGTAAGATTTTCTCAACATTAAACTAAACTATCTCCTATCGTTTTCGACTACGTAGATGTTGAACATAATAAAGGCACATCGTTTGATGCTACTGCAGCTCAACGAACTGGCCTATGTACGGATATGTGCTGTGAACGTGAACGACTTACACGCGAATATCAACGCTTGTATAAATCCTACGAAGTCGATCCAGATACTCGAGCGGTAGATTCAACTTGTCTCTTTTTGTTTAATCTTCTTGAACGTCGATTTTATTTTCCAGCTTAGTCATTCGTTGATGGTCACTGAATATTCTCGAGCATCAGCAGATCAAGTAAAACATTCTTTCAATCGAAATATGAATACATGTGTTTGCATATAGGCAATGCCTTCGCCCTATGATCTTCGTTCTGGTCGTGTTTTATTGAATACAATGAATTATTTAATAACGAATATAATGGATAAATTCGATCAAGAACGTGAACAAGGCGATTGGTATAATTTCCTTTGGGATCGTTTACGTGCTATTCGAAAAGTAGAATATTCGTCGAGATTTTTTAACTTGATTTTCGAGTTTGTTCTTTAGGAATTAACTCAGCAACATCTTCGCGATGAAATCGCCGTCGAAATTCTCGAACAATGCGCACGTTTTCATATATTTTGTTCAGCATTCTTGTCCGAATATTCACGAGATTTATTCGATCCAAATCTCAATGATAAAATGTTAATTGACTGTCTCAATCAATTACGTGACTGTTATCTTACACATCAACAACAAAATAATCAACAAGCTTTGAAAAATCTGCCCGAATTTTCATCGTATATGTTACTAATTAATTTAAAAGATGACAACGAAACTTTATTGTAAGACAACGAAAATAATTTTATTTAATTTCAAAAATCATTTTAGACGTATTCGTCGTTTGATTCAAGATCGAACGGATAGTTCGGAGATCGATGTTGCTTTGAATATTCATCGAGCTTTAGTTATAAATAATACATCGAAGTTTTTCTCTCTTATTGAACAACAAGCAACATTATTACAATCGTGTTTATTAAATCGATATTTTACAATTGTTCGTTTGAAACGTTTGAGTTCATTGATCGCTTCGACACGTTCGAATACCGATGAATTTCGTCTTGTTGATCTCACTGATATGTTGGGGATGGATGACGATGAGGAAACAAAAGATTTTCTCGAACAACTCGGTTATACAGTGACAAATGCCAATCAAGGCACTTTTATGATTCCAGCAGCAGAAAATCCAATTGATCAACAACCGATCAAGAAATTATCACAGAAATTAATCAAATCGAAATATGAGGGAAATTTAAAAGATATTATATTGGGACATGTGGATACACCAGTGGTGATCGGAGATACAAACGTTGAAGATAGTTTTGATCTTCAAGGATCTTTTGTTGGAAGAATACCATTTGATTTGGATAAAACGACATCGTTTATTTCTGCTCCTCGACGACCAGCAATGGAACCACCAGTTCTATCACAACCTCCAAGACCTTCGATAAATCCACTGTTCCAAAGACGTCCACCATCAGAAAGTGCTCCTCGATCAGTAGCAGCTACAACCACAACCAATATATTTTTCAATGCAACACGTCCGATGTCATCAACAAACATTTTTACACCGGCAACGACAACAACAACAACAATTTCACCACAGTTTCGGTTTGGTGACGTTCGACCTAGTGTACCTCCAACAACATCAATCCTCAACCCTCTAGCACCTTCATTTCAACCACCGAGATCTATTACACCTGCGATTACACGAATACCAACACCAACTCCTCCTACTCCAGTGATACGTCCACCACCAGCACGTGTTCCTGAGATTATTGTTCAACCTCCGACTCCTGCTCCACCTGCACCTCCTCCAGTCTCTCGACGTTTGTCCGTCAATTCCATGGACACATTCATCGATGACATCTACAGCGAACTAATTGATCCATTTATTCTCGAAACAACTCAATCGATCTTCGACGAACTTATTTCTCAATGGAATAAACTCACGAAGAAAACAGTCGACCTCTTCGATGAATTACTCATCGACGAACTCACATCAATTGCTCGTGATTATTACACCGATTGTGAATTCCATCAGAAAATGTTACAAGACACAATCAATGAAGAAAATGCACGTAAACGAAAGAAATATCTAACGAGAAAGTATTTTGCTCTCTGGTTCGAAAAAACCTATGCAGCTAAAGAAGAACGTTCGATTTTAAATGAATTACAACTGAAATATCATTTCCTAACCAATGAACAACTCCTCGAATTTCTCACTGGTATTCAACTAATACTCGAACATGATTTTACATTTGAACAAACACGAGATATTCTCAAATCACGACGATTAATCAAACGAAATCGTCTCGAAAAATTAACGATTCTCTCGAATGTTTTCTTCGAAGAATTTCTAAACGAAGAATTCATTTCGATCGTTCAAGAATCCAATGATGAACTTGTTCTACGTCAGAAATTGAACACGAATGCATTGAAAAAACAAATGACACTCAAACGTGAACGTTATCTTCGAATGAAATATTTTTCTCTTTGGTTTTCTAAACATCAGAAGAAACGTCGTGAGAAATTCTTTTCGAAATCGACAACGAATACAAACAAACGTCTCAATCGTTTCGTTCATTTACAGAATAGTAAAAAATTCAAAGAAAACACAGAACAATATCAAACATTGAAACATTCCTTCGATCAATTGACAACTGATCTTAATCAAATTCAATTAATTATTAACAAACTCAGTTCTTAGCAAATAAAAAAAACAGCAACAATTTTGTTTATTTGTTTTTCTAAAATAAAACAGAGGAAATTTGTGTCTCTTTTTTTTGCAATGAAAAGAAAGAAATTATCTATATTAATGACGTGCAATTATGTCATTGTTTGTAGACAAGCGATGTTTTGGATAATCATTTTTGGAATTCTTCTTGCTTTGGTAATAATTATCGTGTATTTACGATCTTCTCATCAAGATAATATTGAAAATTATTTCCAAAATAAAGTCGTTTGGATCACAGGTAAAAATCGATTGAAGATTTTTTTTTTGATTTTATCTGTGAATTTAGGTGCATCATCGGGTATTGGACGTGAATTAGCCAAACAATTAGCTCAATGTTCGCCGAGTACACGTCTGATTTTATCAGCACGACGTGAAAATGAATTATTGAAACTCAAAGACGAACTCAATCTCGATTGTGATCAGTGTCTGGTTTTACCATTGAATCTCGAATTGCAGAACGATTGCTTTCGATCGAAAGTTGAACTTGTTCTCGAACGATTTGGACATATCGATGTGTTGATTAATAATGCAGGAATATCACAACGAAGTTTAATTCGAGACACAGTTTATAATGTTGATGCACGATTAATGAATATTAACTTCTTAGGAACGATTACATTGACTAAAACTGTACTCAAAGTAAATTCAATGATTGATATTTTCGAATAGAAGATTAAGATTTTTTTGTTTTTAAAGCATTTTGTCGAACGACAAAAAGGTCATTTCGTTGTTATATCATCAGCAGCTGGTTATGTCGGTTCAGCATTCTGTTCGTCTTATGCTGCTTCAAAACATGCCTTACACGGTTTTTTCGATTCACTTCGTTTAGAACATGCTCGTGATCACATCGATGTCACACTCGTTTGTCCTGGTTTCGTTCGAACAAATATTTCCATGAATGCTTTCAATGGTCAAGGTGTGCCGCATGGACAAATGGATCCAACAACTGCAACAGGCACGGATCCAGCTCAATGCGCTTATGATATTCTTTGTGGTGTTGCACATCGACGACACGAAATTTACGTCGCTCGTTTAGCAGCAGTTGTGATATTTTGTCGTCGATTTTTTCCTTATTTACTAACTCGAATTCTCCTACGTCTTCAGTCGAATTAATCTCATGGAGTTGTTTGTCTTTTTTTCAGATTAAAATTATGTCAGACACTCTACCGATCGATTCATCAATGATTGATCGATGGACAAATCAATGGTTGAAACAACTCGGTTTTAATGATGAACAATTAGTCAAACGAAATACAAAAGTCGAACAATTCGCACGAGTATGTTCGGACTTTTAAAATAATTCTTCTCTATTCTTTTGTTGTTCGTTAAGTTTGTGCTGGATCGAATTCAAAGCAAGAAAACAACGGATATAACTAAACGTGAACAATTACTTGTTGAAACATTGAGAGAATATGAACATCGATTGAGTCGAACAGGTTTCGAAAATGATATTACTGTAAGAGAGCGTTTTATTTCAATTCTATAAGACGAAGGATTTTATCTTTGGATTTTTCAAGGACGAATTTGAAAATTTAAAATTAAAACAAAAAGAAATTTTTATCGAGAAAAAACATCAAGAATTAGATTTGAAAGAAGAAAAATGTATTCGAGAATTAGATCAATTATCACAAACTGAACGAAAACTTTGCCAGTTATTAGCACATTCAATCATGGAAATCATTCCTGGTTTGTCGTTTTTGTTTTGTTTATTTTTGATTTGCATTACTTTTCATTTCTTTTCAAGATGAAACACTAGTCAAACGAATTCAACGGTTAAAAACTTATTTAGATCAATTAGAAAATCTCAAAGTAAGATTCATCATTGAATCGCAGCTTTTTCTTTTGACGAGCATTAGATTGAACGATTGTCGACGATTAAATCGTATCGAACTCGATTGAATACTTTATTCAATCAACTTGATTATCAAGTCGATAGCACTTCGATTGTGTGCCAATTAATCGATGAAAATTATGAATCTTGTTTGAATACAGATTCGTTGAGTCAAATTGAACTTCTTCTCAAAGAACTCGATGAGAAATTAATCGAACAAGAGAAACGTGTCAATGAATTAGTTTCAATCTTAGAAAAATTGTACACAAAACTTTCTCGAGGTGGCGATGATGATGATGAATCAGCACCGAAACGTTCAGCTGCCTATATTCTACGACATAATACTGCCGAAACAGTGAAACAACTTGAAAATGAGATTGCTGATTTGCAAGCCAAACGAATGGCGACTAGTCGAGCTTATTGCGGAAGTATGAGAACGAAAATCGAAGAACTCTATGAACTTTGTCAAATCGGTGGTTCCGAACGACATTTGATTGATTTTGGTGAGATTTTCGAAACACGATTCGATAATTTGATCATTTCTTTTTGAAGATAATATTACACCTGATACACTGGATGAATGTGATCAAGAATATGATCGTTTGGATGAGATGTATCGAGCAAGAAAACCAGTCTTAGAAGTTTATGATCAATGGAAATTACTTGTTCAACAACACGCTGAATTTCAAGTAGAATTATTGAGAAAGAAAATCAGCACATGTTTATGTTTTCATGTATTCGTAGAAAAAATCGACATCAGCTGCACGTTTTCATGAACGTGGCTATTCGGCAGTTAAAGAACAAGCTGAACGAAAACGATTTGCTATTGCTTTACCAAAAGCTGAACGTGCTTGTTTAATTGCATTAGAAAACTGGGAAAAGGATCGTCCTAATGAACAATTTTTAATCAATGACGTTCCACTTCGACAAATGCTCGACCAACAAACAAATACAAATACAACAACAACAACATCGACTATTCCAAAAGCAGTACTTTACTTTTACAAAAAATATGTTTGGAATGTTTGAATCGATTGATTTAGACTTCGATGCCAGTGATTAGTTCGACAGCTGTTCCTCAACGTACAGTTGCGAAAACGAATGCTCGTAAGAAATCATTACGAAATATTGTCAAACAACCAGCTGAACAAGTGACGAAAAGTCATCATGAAGAAGCAGATGATGATACATTCGAATTTACTCAAATTGAAAATATCAAACATTTCAATGGATTACCACGAGTAACGAAAATAAAAGCTTCTCTTTTTCTGTAATTATCAATGATTTTGATTTGAATTAGATTATAACTTCAACACCAAAATCAGGAAAGAATAATGCGAGTCATACTGTTGTTGATACAGGTCGAAATAAGACCAATGATCCTATCCACAAACGTCGTCCGTCGAAACGTATGATACCTACTCGTCGATAATTGATTATGTACAGATTAACAAAAAAAAATAATTGTGTTTTGCATCCATTTTCTGGATACGTTAGGTTCTATATTATTTCTTTGGTTACTCAATTATATTATAAATAAAATAAAATGTCAGATATTTGTTCAAATAAACAGCCCAGCACAATTTTTTTTGACGGTTATTTATTCACAATCTATCTACATTATGTGTGTTAGTAATCTTCGTGTAAAACATTATATGTTTACATTAAAGGAAGGAAAAAAAACTACCGCGCTAAAAATGAACTATCGATAAATATACAGAAAACCGGAAAAAGAAAAAGAAATGTTTGTGTAAAAGATATTGATCGATCGATTTGATGGATTTAATCCATAACACTAGACAAACGAATAAAGTCAATTGAAAGATGATAACAAAAGAAGCTTTAGTTTACCCTTCGAAATTTAAATAATTATAATCGTTGACTTCATTCTCTGCTTCATCATCCGTAGGTGATTTCGAATCAGCGCGACAAGTAAGAAAAAGAATACGACGAAGTTTCCTATTATGAAAAAAGAAATTAAACGACCAAATAGTGCCGCTTTCTGAAAATGGGTCAGATGTTCCATCAGGACAATAACTAAAATTCAAAACATCCCAATGAATTTACTAATCGAATATTTCGCCCCGTACCTAAAAATTTCGCTGTCTTTGATATTGATTTCCTCATCGATCGATGACCATAGTTCGGGTGCAATCGAACGATAGTAGTCGCCCATAGCTGATCTCAAACGAGAATCAACTGCATTCTTGACCAACTACGAGCAAAAACGAGAAGTATTCTATCGTTGATTTAAACAAAAAGAAAAAAGATTTTCGAATACATCAAGTTCCGGTTCGCGGCTGAAATCTTGACTTGTGCATGTACTAAATTCATAATCAGGTTCGAATGAAGCATTCAGTGTTGATATGAGGAAAATCAATGTTTTGCGTGGGATTGTTTTCAATATGGGCGATTCATCGTCGCTCGACATCGATCGAGGTATTGAATTCGAATGAAAAATCGGTGGCGGAGAATTAACAATAGTAAAAGATTTCGTTTGCGATGGACCGAGAATTTCTAAGTCACGTGGTGATGTGCCTGGCTCATTGCGTAGTTGTTTGTACAATTTCTTTGGATCGCCAGCCATTTTACATGAATAACTTTCAACACTAAATATATTGTGGTCATTGTCAAAATTTGAAAGCTATCAAAATGATTTACCGAGTTGTAATATCACAGAAAGTTGTTTCGACGGATAAAGTCGAACTGATCGCATCAAGTTTCGAATTTTCCAACAGCTTCATTTTAGTTGAACGAAGAGAAATGGACCTAGTTTTGACCTAGAAATGGAGATGAATATTTTGAATAATAATAACGCCTGTTTATGTTGTTTTTTCTTTATTTACTTGTTTATTTACTTATTGACGTTAGAGAAAAGGGCGTTATTGAGAATGAGCGGCATCTGTTATGAAATGTTAAGTTAAAAAAACGAAAGTCTATATAGGCGTGTAAATTCACTGTGTGCATTTATTAACTAAATGATATTCGTATAAAAAAAATAAAATATTCAAAAAAAAAGAACTATTTCTTTTTATTGTTCTTTGAAACCGAAGGCGAGTGTCGAGCTGGAGAACGTGGATGTTCCACATGAGCAAACCATTCAGGTGCACCGAATACATGTTCAGGTTTAGTTGATTTCTCTCCTTCTTGTTGTCGTTGATCATCATCACCGGGTAAGATAGGACTTGGTTCGCACATTGCGTCCCACCATACTGGTCTTGGATAAGCTACTGGTTCTTTACTTTTACGTGTCGATGGATCGATATGAACAAGTAAATTATGATCGCCACCTAATTTACATCGACGAATGTATTCGGAATCTGATTCACGGACATAAAAAGGTTTGACTTCATTGATAGTTGCTTCATCATCAAAAACACCATTGAGATATGGGATTTGTGATGGTGGTGGGACGGTGACAACTTCTCGGTTGCCTTTTTTCAATGGCGAATGAACATACCAAACTTCATCTTCAGGTTTTCGTCGCAAATAGGACATGATGTTTTTGTTGACTGTAACGACGAAAATATGTCCCGAGAGTTGATGTTTTTCGCTTTTGTTTCATTTTTTAATAAAATGTTTCTCTATGATTAGCCTCTAGTCAAAAGCAAACTCTCGCAGATGTCACTGAACAAAATCTGAGTTTATTCGTATATATTTTCTGTAAAAAAAACGAAGAAAAAAGACAAGCAAACGAAGCCAAAAACTTCACACAAGCACACTAAGCGAACAATGCTGACACTGTTCCGAGTTCATTGTTGTATTTGTCGACGAAGTCGGTGGTGAATTCGAATTCGCCTTCGTCGTCGTCGATCGACATGTTCGATAATGATTCAACGGATTGAGATCTTCATTCAAAATCTCTTGATAAATATGATAATTCTGTCCATTCGTACTCGACGAACTTGCACCTGTCGATGCCGACGATCCACTGCTGTGATAATGCGTTGGACACGTACATTGTGTCGAGAGACTTGCTTGATAACTTGCCGGTCTCAATGTATGTTGATGTGGATAGAAATATTGCTGAGATTGTGTCGGCCATGGAATTGTATTCGTTGGTGTTGGCCGAACAAGTAATGATTCGCTTTTCGAATCATTGCCGTGATATTTCGATGGATTTAAATGACATAATAACAAATGTGGACAACGAGAAATGATAATAATAATAAATATGAGAAGAATAAGAACGAATAGAATTCCAAATATCGATCCCATTAGGATGCTTTTTGCTGGTTCATTCATGTACCATGATTGTGTTTGTGATGGTGTTTGATTTGCATCGAGAATCAACGATGATTTCGATGTATGTGTTGCTGTTAATGGTAATTGTTTGCAATACTTTTCATAGTCACTTTTTCGAAGAAGATATAAACAGATTTCTGTTTGTTGATGATAATTTAACGTATAATTTCGTTTTAAAATATCGATTAATTCGCTCATTTTAAACAATGGTGAATTTGTGCTAATCTTAAATCCAGTTATGCCGTGATGTTCGAGAACTTTTCGTCGATAATTATCATCGAAATATTCATCAATTGTTGACGGATGTATTTGCCATTGAAGAAAGATTTGATTTTTCTGAGAATTTAAACTAACACTTAATTCAGTCACGCGAATCGGCTCTGGAAATTTATACAAAACACCAGGTGATTCATCAACTAATTTTTCTACTATATTTTTCACAGTTGTTGTTGTTGTTGTGGTGGTGGTTGTTGTTGTTGTTGTAGTTGGTTCGGTTTGTTTTTCTACGATTGTTTTCGTTATATACGAACATTGTGATGTTGTCATAATACTGCACGCGAAAGATTCATTTGGTAGTTGACTTAAGAGAACATTTCGTCGTTCAGGTGGTGATTCGCATTGACCAGTAATTTTAATCTCTCGAAATTTTCTCTCCATTCGACAGTCGCAATGCAATGGATTTTGTTCTAATTCCAATGTTTGCAAATGAATATAATAATTCAATGCTACGGACTCAATTGTACACAATTGATTTCGTCGTAGAGATACGATTTGTAGAGTTTCATTTAATTTTGTAAATAATGGAAAAATTTTAAGACTATTATTTCTCAAATCTAAATTTCCCCGGAAAAAAAAGATAATAATAAAATGATTTTCGACGGTTTTCTTACCTAAGAATTGTAATCGTGTATTTTGAAAAGTATCGACATCGATTTCTTCGATATCATTATCTCTCAAATGAAGTCTTTCCAAGGAAATTAAATTCGCGAAAAATTTCTTCTCCAATTTTTTGCCAAGAAAATTTCCATCGAAATTTAAATGTTTCAATTTCGGTGCATTCAGCGTTTGAATAAATGTCAACTGATTTCGATCGAATTCGAGAATTTCTAATGATTGAAAAATATTCTTCATTCGAATATTTAATTTTGTTATTTTATTCGATGATAAAAACAATTTTTCTAACGGATCCAAACGTGTAAATAACGAGAAATTGATTTGATTTAATCGATTATTTTTCAATGATAAAATCTTCAAATTCAATGGAAAATTCAATTGATTCAGTGCTTCTAAACGATTGTAATCGAGATAGAACTCTCGAAGATTCGATAGATGAACGAGAAATTCGAGTTGTTTTTCATTTGATAATTCGTTATTTCGTAGATTTAAAATTTCTAATTGAGACGAAATGATTTCGAATATATTTTCATCGATTGTTTCAATGCCATTATAAGACAAATCTAATTCGATTAAAGAATTTGACAATTGAAGATTGAGCACAGATGAATGAAGATTTAAATGGCGAATTTTGTTTTTACTTAGATTTAAAATTTTTAATTTTTTCAATGAATTTATTAGAATTAATGGTAATGAATCGAGACGATTTTCTGATAGATCCAATCGTTCTAAATTCGGAAATAGATTAGCAAATAGTTCGATATCATCAATCTGCGAAATTGAACATGATTGTAAAGATAAATGAGTTAACTTTCTCAGAACGAAAGCTTTTGTCGTATTCGAAAATGTTGATAAATCAAACGAACGTAATGTTAAACGTTTAAGATTGGGCAATTCGGAAAGAATTTGTAGGAATGTTGAAAAATTCAGTTCCGATGTTTGTAATGTTGATGAAAGAGTTAATTCTTCGAGATAATTTGCTAAATCAATAAATGCGTTCGATTCAATTTTCCTAATAGGATTTGATTGTAATTCAAGTTTACGTAATTTCAAACCAGTAAATGCATTTTTTTCGACATTCGATATACGATTACCGGATAGGACGAGTTCATCAAAAATAATATTACTCGTATCGAAATGAGGAATTTCCGTTAATTGTTTTCGTGCACAATAAATGTACACTCGTCCAATTTCAGTAATTGCACATCGACATTTGGCTTGAAGATTATACGGAATTGGACAAGATAAAATCATTTGAATAAAAGTTAAAATCAATAGATATTGAATAAACATGATTATCTAGAAGGAAACAAATGAATAGCGACTGATGATTCAAGGACCTTTTGACTATTGAATCGTTAATTTTATCATGTTGTGCTCATCAGTACTAGTAGTCGTAGTAGTTTTTTTCTTCCTTTCTCTCTTTGTTGTCTCTTCGTTTTCCGTTAGTTACATGTTCATGACTGATTATGAAATAAGCAACTGGCGTTAAGAGTGCTTATTTGCATTAACGATAGATGGATTGTGACACCCTCGAAGCGCACTGATCTTGTTCGTCGTTTTCTTTTTTGACTACGACTACGACAACTCTCGTGAGACTCGTCAGAAAACGATTGGTGTGTAAATCGAAAATGACAGTACCTTTGTTAAATTAGGATGATAATCAATAATTTATTTCAACTAAGGAGACGCGCGTGAATGAATGTCTAATGTCCATCAAAGTGAATAATCGGTCAGCGACTGATTACATCAGAAATGCATTCAAATGAATATATATATACTGTTACTTTCTAATTAGACTACTAATGGAGACGACCGAGAAAGGAAATAAAACGAGAGATAAATCGTTGTGAAATGACATTCTTCACACTCGTGGTCAAGCGGTTTGTTCTTTAAGACAATGAACAGGAAAATGGAATGTGTCGACTAATGATGGCACTTTGGTGTTAAACTACAGATAGATAGATCGATAGATATATACATTGTGAATGTCATTATGTGTAAGAAGAAGAAGAAGCATCTTCATACTTTCTCCTAGGGAAGAAGAAGAAGGAACAGCTGGAAATCAACTAGACTCATCTCGATTCACAAGAGATGAAGAATGTTGATCAATGCTGTTATTGTTGTTCTGCTTAGCAGGTGTTTGATTCTTTCTTGTATAATATATTTTTCTTGATGGCTAACTATTCAGCCGTTTCAAACAGACAATGTCTTGATTAACGAAGGTCTTTCTCTTTCTATACAATAAGTTATATAATAGTACATAGACGAAGAAGAAGAAGCAGAAGCAAAAAAAAGAAAGAAAAGACCTCGGTTTTCCATTCTAATTTGTCCAATTATGATTCGTCATGGTGTGTTGTCTAAAGATTACAATACAAGAAATAAAGTATACTCAAATTAATCAGCAGTGAAGGTTTCTCTTTTTCTTTATCATATTGTATCACACAAGGAGAGATTGTTAACGTCAAATATTTACGTGTATTGTCTTTCTATCCTGCTGCTAAACAATCTCATCAATGAAGAACACTCACAGTCAATCAGTGACAAGTACCTGCCGTGCAATAAGAGAGAGAGGAGTAAACGAATGGATCGAGTGGTCATTTGAGAAAAAGGTTACATCATGTTAATCGAACTCGACAAGAATTCTACTCAAAGCAAGAGATAATACTGTTTTCATTATCACTGCATGCAATTCTCTTCCTTAAATTAATTCGAAACGTATGTTTCTTTTCTTTACATTGACTAGATGTATCCATCTACATTTGACTTACCTCTATTGTCATTCAATGGGAGAAGTCATTTCCGTTAATGATGACATGTAATGATCTATGTTTACATATCTATATTGTAAATGTATGTATGTATGTGTGTGTGAACTGCAAATGGTGTTAGTCATTCAGTCATTCATTCATTCATTTTCATTTCCTTTTAATAATCATGGTAATAGAAATTAACATGCGTCCACACACGAGCTCGATGTCTAGTCAAATGTAGATTTTTCCAATAGAGACGCAATGTGAGACGATGCTATGACCAATGGCTCCATTTTAATCGAATTGAGTCTTTTAATCCCACACTGTCCCGACTCGAGTCATCGGATACTTACAAAGATATACAGAAATAAAAATGAATAAATTGGCTCAGTTTCGATTTAATGACGAAGAAGAAGAAGAGAAAAAAAACAAGTTACCACAAACGTATATATCCAAGATCTAACCGTCATCTTCATGTCTCTTTTTTTTCGAATAAAGGAATAATCAATAACCTACCTTGTCGGTCAATGTGTCGCCTCTTTTTTTTTCTTTCTTTCTTCTCTTCTTCGTCTTCTTCTTTTATTCGTTCGATCTAGTCCTTGATTTTAATAGGTTTTTCATCGACTATTATTATACCTCTTTATACTGCACCAATGTTTCGTTTTTTTCTTTATTCTACGGGACCGTTCAATGTGTCTAATGTCTCTCGTTCTGTTCGATACACACACATATATATATATTGCCTATTTCTATTCTCAATGATGCGCGCAATCTGTATCGACGATGACGACTGTATTGCTTTCAAGTCTTTTCTTTTTTGTCTCCCCCTCTCTCTCTCTCCTTCTTTCTTCTGTCATTGTCATACGATTTAATTATTATTTTTTTATTTCATTCACTAATAGCCACCGTTAAAAACGAACAAACGAAAGAAACATACAGAGGAGGTCGACACAATTGTTCTTTAATATGTGCAATGCTCAGACGATGACAAAGATTGTCTAATTATCAATCGTTTCTCTCATTTACAACTATTATACAAAATTTTCTTTTTTTTTTGGTCTTACTTTCATTCGTCTAATGTGTGAAATAGGAAAACGTTCATTAGATGAGATTCTCAAGGTAAAAAAAAACCCAGTGTCTAACCTTGAAAATTTGAAATATGAAAAGAGAAAACTAATTTTCTAATTGTATACATACAGATACGAAGAAATATGTTATGTTGTCATCAAACTGTCTCCAAATGTTGTTTGTTTTCTACTTATGATTATTGGACAGTAGAAAGAAACAAAACTTGATGATATTAGGCGTTAGAAACAGATGTGCGTTTGATTATTCAACTTGATTCATCTGTTTTGTCAATAGATAAATAAGCACATAGATAAACTTTCTTTGAAATCTATTCGATCTATCTAAATCTTCGATTAGAAATAACAGAAACAGTAGAAAAAAAATCAATTTAGCTTCTGTTTTTGATCTTCAAGAATCGAAAAGTAAACAAACTTACTTGAAGCCGACCGTACGTACGTGTGTAACTAAACGCAAGAGATCTTGATTTCAACTCTTAATAAGACAGACATTGAATACAATGCATTTAAAAATGATAATGGTGATCTATTGTTGATATTTTGACGTTTGCATTTGTCTCTATTGTTCTTATCGGGTTGTTTGCCCGACAGAGAGACATCTTAGAAGTGTCAACTTAACATTTCTTTTATTTACTTATGTAATCCAGTAAAACTACAGCGATGAACTATTTAATACCGAATACAATGAAAAAAGAGATTTGTTTCATTCTTTTCAAACTAATCGAAACAATCAACTTTGTCTTATTTAGCGTAAATCTTCTTGTCCCTCTTTCTTTTTTTTTTTATGAACTTACTTGAGAATCGAAGAGTTCGTCGAACTTAATCAAGGCACATGAATGATTGCAGTAGTGGTGGTAGTGGTAGTAGAAAAAGAAAAGAATGATAAGTATGCTTCGAGTGTACACACGTCAAATCGAATGCCGTTCATTCATTGTTTCGCATTGTCGATAGTGAATGAGTGCGAGCGTACAGCTGATTAGATGCACATACATACATACATATATGTATTAGCCAAAGAAGAAGAGAAGGAAAAAAAAAATTTTCTCGACTTTATTATTTGATTTGATATTTGATCGAATCGAAGGAAGACGACCAACATTGTGTCCCACAATGTTCAAGTTAAATAATCAAAACGACGACACTGAACATCTGTATATCAATAATATCAGTTTCACATCGTCTCAGTCCTCGCTTCTTTTTTTTTGTTACGGACTGCTATTCTCACTAATCGAACAGCTTGTTATCAGGAAAAAATTCTTCGCTGTTATTTCGTCGAGATAAGATGCTCAAATCTATAGAAACTATGCCGACAATAAACTTAAGTAAACGAATCAATGAGAAAGATAATGAAAGACAATCAATACATATAAAAAAAAACTTTATAGTTCAATCATACTGATTGACAACTAAAAGATTCTATTCAGAAGTATTAGATGTATGTTTTTCTGATCAATGCAGACAATATGTCTATCCAATATTATCTTATGTAATTGAGCGTGTGTTCGTCTGACCCCTTATGGCACCCCCTCTTGGATTAACTGTAAAAGATTACCGTTCGACTAGTTAGCTATTGTGTCTGTCTATCTCTTATGTTATGGGCAATATGTCATCGAAAATCGATTAGTGTGCCGAGTGATTGTTTGCTCTTATTTAGTTTATACATAAGGAAAATACAAAAAGCGCAATGCCAAGTGTAAGATTCGAGCTATCTAATCAGACATTGTCTGCTCCTGAAAACAATGTCGAGTCTTTTCTTTTTTTTTGTCTCAATATACCCCAAACAATTGTGAATCGTCGATTAAAATCGAATCATTCATCTGATGAACACGAAAACAATCATTTATAAACTTGATCTGGTCATTTAATGACTGATGATGATCATCATCAACAGTACACAGAGCAGTTTATCATCGAATTCAATGCTTCGAAATGCATGTTTTTTCCTTAGGGATGATTTAGCATTGTATGAAGGAGAAAAAAATATAAACGGAAGAAACAATACATGTCTAAATACACATTTATGGCGAGAATTAGAAAAAAAAGGTCACTTATGTACAGAAAAAAAACACCCTTCATCTAATGACCAGTCAATCTTTCTCTTCACCTTTGTTCTAACCTTCAGACATAAACCAGAAGAAACAACGATGAGAATATGTGTGTATATCCTAACAAGAAGAAAAGAAAATCGACAATTTTCAAACCTTATGTTGCCCATTGGCCATTTTATGATGTAATCATTATTATAATTATCAAATGATGATGATGATAGATTGATTAGAAGAAGAAGACGAAGACAACCTGACACATCGATAATGAACTTGAAAAAAAGAAAAAGAAAAACCTACCACTTTCTATTGAACTCGAATAGCTGTTGAATGATTCTTGTGAATTATGAATCGCGATTCTTTTTCTCCTTTTCCTCTATTGGGCATTGGTCATGTTGAATGAACGAGAAGAGAAAAATGATACTTCTCTTTCTCTCCTTCTCTTTCTCTACGAACACACACGTGCCAATTGATGGCCAACAATACAGATGTGAATTTCGAGAAATTACAATTGTCAAAACAAAAAAAAACGAAAAAAAAACGGAATTATTTATTCTACTTCTTCTCCTAATTAAAAATCACTGTGGGATATTATTTATATATAATCATAATAACGAGAGTTGAGCTCGTCAAGATGAAGAATTTCATTCTCATTTACTATATCTCAATCGAAGCAATCATTGTACACTTACTCTCAATTTCCATAGACAAACATGATGTATGCTGTTTTCGTTGTTGTTGTTGTTGTTGGCTTAAATTTCAAAAGTCTATTCAAGCATTAAACGAGTCTCAAGTTGAATACTGATAAGTTCACAACAACTTTTACAATAGATCAAACGCCGATAGACATGAGTACGATTAGCTTCAATGCTTCATTACGAATATTTTTTTCTCTCTTATATAATATATATTCGAAGACAAAAAAAAGGCCCGAGAATAGTCTCTTGTGACAGATAAACATCTGAAGTAATACACTGATCGAATTAGTAATTGATCATATTCTTTCAAGGATCGATCTGTTCGACAAATGGATGTTGAAGTAGTAGAATTGTATACCCAACGGGTATATTGAATTAAAAGAATGATAACAGTCCGTAGTGCTGTGAAACTGTAAGCATTGAACTTCGAATAAATATTGTGTTTGGTTGTTATTATGATTACCTTCGCGTGATCAGGCATCGGTGACACATGTTCGCTTTTGAACACCCACCGCCTGTCTCGACAGTTGTCATCACTTTTCTCTCTTATGTGAAAGACTTTCATTCATTACAAATGAAGAAGACAACTACTGTTAGTGGTGAATATTAGAGCGAGCGAACGAGACATACGCGTACAAACTCGTATGTATTGAGAAAGGTAATCGCTTGACGAACACTCAAGAGCATCGAGAACAATGTCATCGTCGAAGTAGCCTCTCTATATTTTTGTTTTACAAGTGAATAGAAGAGAAGAACATACTTGAAACGAACTGTACTGTACTGATCATCATTATTAAAACATGCTAATTTCATGGGAAAAAACGCCCTTCTTTTATATAGATCTTGTCTTTACGAACAAAAAAAAATGACCATCGAAATGTAATTTGAAATCATTTAATCATTTTCTTTTGTTTTGTTTTTTTTTCTCTCTGTTCAGTCAAAGGAGGAGCTAAGAAACCTTCTGTTTTAGAGTTCATGCATATTTAATCATGCGATTGAATACGATAAGAGAAGAATTCGTTATGCAGACCGGTGGTTTGCTATCATCAGTCACTAAATCAAAAGCTTCCGGCTAGAAAAATCATTTCTTAATGAATGAATGAATATAAAAAAGACGACGACTACTATCTATTGTAGGATACTTGACCGAATAGATAGGGAATCTTCAACAAGTGACCGTCTGTTCTCTGTTTTGTCAATAAACACGTTTGAATGAACTGATAGAAAGATTGACAAGTGAATATGACAGGATGTTAACCATATGACTTGCATTTTCAATAGAGCATAACAAAAGAACAAATGAGAGAATTGAATGACTTTGAAAATGGTACATTAATTAGAAATTAAAATTTCATTTATCAAATATGTCTCAAGTTGTTTATTGATATTCAATGGAAATTAACAAAACCACGCCTTCAAGTGTTTTTTTTTCTTGGAATATTTTCTTTAATTGATGATCGATATCGAAAGTGAAATAACAAACATATGCGTCATTGCTTATCTAATCGTATTTTAAAAGCTTTCAAATCGATAACAGTCGACGTCATCGAAATCAATGATAAATAAAATTCAAACTGTGCACGGACGATCTTCTCTTCTGTGAAGATTCATTATTTCAAAATGATTATAATCTTTCTTTTGTTGTTGATGACACTTTCACAGACAGTTGCATTCCTGTAGATGTCGCAGATCTTCACGTGAATATTTATTTACCGTTTCTTTTTATTCCTCTAGAAATTATTAGTTGAAAAGGTAGAGTACAGGTAACAACGTCAATAATGAAGTTCTGCAAAAGAAAAATGACAGCTAATAATCGAAGTTAAATAGATTTCTAAACTGTGCGTCAGATGAAGACATACTGATACCAGAAATCGTTCCATTTACTTTTGATAATTATTAATAAAAAAAAACAATTTCACTCATGGATAAATATAAAATTATCAAACAATTAGGCGATGGTACATATGGAAGTGTTTTACTTGCTCAAATGAAGGAGTCACCACAAGAAAAAGTCGCAATTAAAAAAATGAAAAAGAAATATTGTATGTAAATTTAACATCGAGAGAGAGAAAGAATTGAGCAGGATTACTATTTTTTGTTTTGTGTTAAATTCTAGATTCATGGCAAGAATGTATGGATTTACGAGAAGTTAAAGTAAACAGAATAAAAGCTTAATCTTTTTTTCTTCATGTGTTATTAATTAGGCTTTACAAAAAATTCGTCATGCAAATGTGATCAAGCTCAAAGAAGTTATACGAGAAGATAATAATTTATATATGATCTTCGAGGTAGACTATTCGTTTTCGGTATCATTTGTAAATTTGATTCGATTTTTCGAAATTTTAGTATATGAATGAGAATTTATATGAATTAATGAAAAAACGGTAAGAGGAAAAACAACGAAAAATTCTCATTTATTCGATATAAATCTCTAGTGATCGATTGTTTCCTGAAACCAATGTTCGCAATATTATTTTTCAAATGCTTCAAGGTTTAGCATATATGCATAAACTTGGTAATTGAGATCCGTTAAATTCACCTGATCAATGCGTTTGTTTTGTCTAGGATTTTTTCATCGAGATTTAAAACCTGAAAATGTTTTGTGCAAAGGTGTTGAATTAATCAAAATAGCGGATTTTGGTCTTGCAAGAGAACTTCGATCAAGACCGCCATATACGGACTAGTATGAATTCGAATTCGAGACCGTAGAATTCTCAATGAGATCTATTTTCAGTGTATCGACAAGATGGTATCGAGCTCCTGAGGTGCTATTACGTTCTACTTCTTACACATCTCCAATTGATATCTGGGCAGGTAGAATTTTAAAAAATCAAGAAAATGCTTTTGTATTCTTAAAAAAAAACGAATTTAGTCGGTTGTATTGCTGCGGAATTATATACACTTCGACCATTGTTTCCTGGGAGCAGTGAAATCGATCAAATGTTTAAAATTTGTGCAGTAATGGGTACACCCAACAAGGTAAATATTTAATTCTGTTTACTTTCTTTTTTTTCTGACTGCGTAGTTTTTCTTTTCAAAAAAAAGGATGAGTGGTCTGAGGGCTTTATGCTTGCAGCTAAACTGTCATTTCGTTGGCCACAATGTGCTCGAACAGATCTCAAAAAAATCATTCATAGTTCGAATAATGATGGTATCGATCTTATTGCAGCAACATTGAATTGGGATCCAAAACGACGACCGAACGCTCCACAAGTATTTTCCTTTGATTCGATTGAATCAATTGATTTTGATTGAATGAATGTTCTAGTGTTTGAAACATCCGTATTTCAAAGTCAGTCAAGATTCATTGGGTGTATCGAGTTCGAATGTATCGGCTATTGCTGATTTTGCACCGACTGGTTCAGCAGGTTCACGAAATTCGAAACAAATATTTGCTGATGATTGGCAAACCGATGGAGTAAATTTCATGTTCGATTTTTACGCTCAAATAAAAACGAAAAATTCAATTTTAGGATAAAACTTCATCGAGTCCAAACGATCTCAATGATTTAGATGCACTCTTAAAACAATACGATCAACCAACAAAATCGAATAATACTCAATCACAAAATTCAACTAAACAAACAGGTGGTTTCTCATTTGATAATTCATCACAACCAACAGCCAAAGTTCCTCTTCCATCTCTTCCCAAATACGAACCTGAATCTCGCAAAGCTAATATTCCATTATTCACAAATCCTGAACAACGTCGTACGTCAATTCTAAAACCAGTCAAAGCATCAGCTGTTGATCAATCGTTCGACATCGATGCTATTCTTCAAGGTCGCTCTGGACCATCGCCAGCAGCAGCTCAAAAACCTTCGAAATTCATTCCACAAATCAGCCCAGTAAAAAATACTCTATTCACAACAACGAAGAAAGATGATGATCTGTCGGATTGGTTGAACGACGATCGGTTTTCACCGAGAATGAATGCGCCCAAAGCGCCAGCAAAAACAACTACTCATTTCGATCCGGATGATTTCTTCGGGAATTCAAGTCCGAAAAATAACAGTCGAGAACAGAACGAAAATCGAGCACCATATCCAACAACGAAAGCATCTGCGAAGCAATATTATTTGGGAAATTCAAGGTATAAGCCAGGTGTTAATCCACGACAGACCGTTCGTCGCGATAGTTTCAATTGGTTTTCAGATCCAACAAATAATCGTAACTCAGCGAGTACGTTTCTTCGTATTTCAGTTAAATACGAAACTTTCATCTGAATTTATCTGTTAGCTCGCGGACCGAAATTAACATCCTACGTACCAACATTTACTGATCAAAGAAAACGTATGAAATCTAATCGATTGTCTTGATTAAACTAGATTTCTTCTTGTTCATTTAGCTTCAATGCAACAACCTTCCACACTGTTTGGCGATTTTACTCGGTAAAATTTGTTAACATTCATTGGTGCGAATTTATACGAACGTTTATTTTTTAGTTATGGTCAATGATCATCTTCGATATTTTCCTATTTCACTTCACGATGAAAGAAAAAAAAACAAAGACATATACATATATATTTTTTTTTCACCTTTATTCTCTTTTGATTTGACAAATTCAACAAAGAATTCTATGGAAACAGTTTGCTCCGTTTGACAGTTGTTTTTCTATAAAATTTTCTTGCATTATATTTCCGATTATCGATGGAAAAAGAATATAATTATATAAGAATAAAGGACGAAACTATTTGTTTAAGAGAAAAAAAGGAGAGTTCATTTGTTGACAAGGCCCGTACTATTTGTTCAGAAACGTGGGAGAGAGAGACAGACATCAAATATTTCTCGGCAAAGAAAAAAAAGAATTCAAATCAATGGATAGCAACACACTAAGTAGCACGATCTTTTTCTTTTTCTGTTGATTTGAATGTTTTTTTTTGTTCGATGAGTAGATCTTTTGCCAAGTGAAGAAGCTCGAATAAAACGTATTTTATCAAATCCTTCGGTCGAAGGAGTTATTCTGACGAATGAACAAGGTCAACTTGAATACACATCAATGGATAATAATGTAACATTTTTAATTAGTTCAAAATTACATTTCGTTGCAAGCAAAGCTCGAGAAACTGTTCGTGATCTCGATCCAGGCGATGATTTAGTTACACTTCGTATTCGAACAACATCGAAAGAAATGATGATCGTTACACCGTTCGATGGTATTCAAGTTATGGCGATACAAAAGATTACGGCGTCGTCAACGAAACATAACGAGCAGGACGATGATTTTATGGAAAATTTTTAAATCAAAATCAATTTTGTTTATTGCCAAGTAGAAAATACGTATATCACATAAAACAAACAAATCAATCGTATAAAAAACAAAGAATAGTTTTTATTTTGCATGTATAAATATGCTAAAACTATTGTTTTTTCTTTTCTTATAAATTCGATGGTTGTTCGACATTTGTTGTCGGTTGAGTTCCTTGATAAAGTGATTGAATAATCGGTTGAAAATGTTGTCGAACAGCCGTTCGTCGTGTTTTCAATGTCGATGTTATGAAACCATTTTCTTGCGAAAATAATTCCGAATGTAGATGAATATTACGTATTGTTTCATAGAATTTAAATTTATATTCTTTGGCTAAACGTTTTAAATCGTTTAAAATTAAAATTTTCAATTGATTGTCATTACACAAATCTTCAAACGAAAGATCTGTTTGTTGAGTTCGATATTTATCTCGAACATAGTCTTTATCTGGAATAACAATGGCGACAACATTCGATTCCGATGATAAACCATCGACAAAGATTTGTTCAACCCAACGTGAACGAATGTATACATCTTCTAGTCGTTCAGGAGCTACGTATTCGCCTTGATTTAATTTAAATATATGTTTTGTACGATCGATAATACGCAATGCACCAGTTTTTGTCCATTCACCAACATCACCTGTATGCAGCCAACCGCCTTCATCGATTGTTTCACGAGTTTTAGCTTCATCACCGAAGTAACCTTTGAAAACAGCCGGTCCACGTATACAAATCTCTCCTTGATTGTTATCACTTCGATAGTTTGTGTCAGGCACATCGACTAATTTGATTTCAACGGATAACACTGGCGAACCAACAGTTCCACAGGATGTATCAGTCATGTGTGTACTTGTACCTGCAGCTGACGATTCTGTTTGACCGTAACCTTCAACAATCGGAATATCGAGTGCAATACGAAAAAAATGTAGAACTTCAGGTGTAATTGGCGCTGAACCTGTTAGCATGGCGAAAACATCTCCACCGAATAGTTTCTTTATTTTTCGAAAGATTAAACGAGTGAATAATGTCGGTTGATCATTGTGCAAGGCTTGATTAATAAGAAAACTTTTGACTTTACTTCTGCCAACTTCAGACATGATGACATCGTAGACTTTATTCAAAACTCGTGGAACCATGCAGACATTTGTCGGTTTAACAACGGAATAATAAGCAAAGATTTCTTCTGGAACAGGACAATAGGCAACTTGAACACCGTGCAAGAAATTTGATATTAAAACTAAACGTTCGTACAAATGTGCGAGTGGCAAAAATGAGCAATGACGATTGGTGGGATCGGCTGAAACATGAGCACGTTCTCGACGATCCATGCTGCCTTTTATCGTCGATAGAATATTCGTATGAGAAAGCATAGCAATTTTCGGTTCACCTTAAAATCAAACAAGACGAAATTATTTCGATGAAATGTCGTCTCTACGAACCAGTTGTTCCACTTGTAAGAATAAATGTTGCCACACTATCCGGATCAACTTCCGGCCGTGGACGAACGTCCGATTGTTGCATAGTTCGTAGAATCGTTGGAATATTTTTAATTTTCTCATTTTCAACACTATCAACAGGATCCATAACAAGAATTTCTTTGAGAAATTTCTTCTCCAACAATTGATCTTTATAACCTTGAATTCGTTCTAACTCATCGATGACTAACACTTCTGCTTGTGTTTTTTCTAATACCGAGAGAATCGTTTCGGTATTATACGTCGTATAAAGAGCAAGAACTATAAATCCATAGTTATAACAAGCATTTTCAACAAATGAATATTCCGGTCGATTGACCGAAATAATCGCAACAACTGATTTCATCGGCGTCAATCGAAGATCAGTCCATAGATGTGAACCAATAAAACGAATACGTTCTAGAGCTATTCCGTAGGATGTCCAATGTAACGGCGAAGCTTCATTTGCTAGATCAACATAGGCAATACATGGTCCATTGTTTGACAATCGATAGCCATTGATAAAAACATCGCCTAATGTTTGAACATTCGGGCAAATCGTTTTATGATGTGTATAGATATCGATATCTTTGTAGAAAGTACATCGACGGATGTGTTCGATGGGATCGATTTCTACGGTTTGATTGTTAAGATCGATTCCATCGTTGTAGTGTCGTTCAATACGCGATTTATATCCGTATGTACCAGCATAGGTAACAGCTGCAGCACCGGCTGCTAATGCAACATAGGTTCCGTAGGATTTCGACGAGCCCGAAGGCATTTTTATTCTGAAAAACAAGAGAAAATAAAAGGTTTATTCATCAACAAAAAGGTGCATAATAATCGTGAATAAATTTTAATGTTTCATCATAGGATAGATATTCTGTTCGATTATTGTAAACATCGATCACTTCGCATCGATTTCGTTCAGTCTAAATAAATGTGCAACAGTTGAATTGACAGAAGAAATTCTTACGGCTCGTTTTCCAAAAGCAATGACAATTGGTATACCAAGTTTTTGACAATCTTTCAAACGATAGCCAATGGTTAAATCCGTACGATCATCGACAAACCATTCGCTATTTTCCAAATTCAACAAACGACCAAGTGTTTTCTCATTTCCATTGCTATCCTCCGGACTACCTTTCTACATATTTCAACTATTCAGCAATTCTATTCCAATCAATGCTCACTTACTTTCGGTGGCAAAACTGCTACTTGATACGGTACAATTCGTCTTGGCCATCGAATATTATTCGATTGTTTCGGCGTCAGAATTTCTACGGCTGCTGCCATTAAACGTGTTACACCGATGCCATAACAGGCCATTGTCAACGGTCTATGAACAAAACAAACAAATTTTGAGGGTGAAATTCAAAATTTTCTGATTACGTTCGGTTTTCTGCACAATCGTCTGTTCCTTCGAATACATTGAATGCTTTCGTATATCGATCTCCAAGAAGAAAACAATGTCCGAGTTCAATCGCCCGATATTCACCTGTGTCAGCATGATCGCACTGAAGCTTCGTTTTCAACGAACCACGATTACACCTAGAATCAAATATGCGTTCGATTCGTTCTTTTTTTTGCGCAAAATATGATAACGAAAGTTCGTTGCTGCTGATAACATGACCTACTTCGAACAAACGATAATCGAATCTTCACCTGCTGGACATAAAGCAAGAAATTCATGATTTAATGATCCACCCATGAGACCGCTATCAGCTGGTACTGAAAATAGGATTTTTCGAATCAACGAGCATTGAAAATCATAGCAAACCTTTGTAGAAATTTAATTCTAATTTTTGAAATATTCGACTGTATGCATCACAGACTTGATCATAAACTTGTCGAGCACATTGCTCATCTCGATGAAAACTATACATATCTGCATAAAATTGATTTGAAAATATTTTTGTTAAACATTTCGACAACAAAAAAACAAGAACCTTTCATAAGAAATTCTTTTGTTCGTAGAAGACCATGCCGATAATTCGGTTCATTACGATATTTCCATGTAATCTAGATTTGCTGATAGTATTAGAATAATCTTCGATTACGAAATTAATCTTATGGATAATTTACCTGGTAGAGAATGAGAGGATAATTACTGCGTGGAAGTGATTTACAAACAGAAGAAACAAGTTTAGTTATCGCTTCTTCATGAGTCTAGAAGAAAGAGAAAGAGACTGAGAAAAGCTTTCGATTGAAAGAATACTGGACTGAGGCAATATTCTTCGTCATGATCTTTGAATTTAAATAGTTCATTATGCATTAAATCCCATCGATCTAGATTTACTCAAAATAAGTGAAGAACTTCAAATTGAAATGATTTCTACCACTCGTTTGCCAGATACTTTTTCGTCCAACAGCTGAAAGCGATAGTTCTTGTCCACCGACAAGATTCATTTCATTTCGAATAATCGCTTGTAATTTTGTTAAAACACGAAAACCTAACGGTAATAACTGCGGAAATCCATGTTCGACACTGTGAACAACGGCTACCTCTTGTAATAACTAAGAATAATCGAATAAATAAATACGAGTTTTCTTTTTTTTAAAAATGAAATTTGTTCTCACGGATTGACTTTGAGCTCGACTGTCTCGTGGAAGACGAACGGGTGTTGGAACAAACATTCGTGAGCGTTGTTGAAGCGCTCGACGAATAGAACTTATGAAAACCATCAGATCTGAAAAAAAAATGAGACTTCTTCTATTTTATCGACGAATGTCAAATGTATTTGTAGATAATGTTGAGATTGTTTTTTCATTTGTAAAAACTGTTTTCGTTATTTTCGATTTCGGACTACCAATCTTTTGTAGCCACATTTTCATTTCCTCAAAGTTCGTTTTTTCTCCTTCCATATGTCCAACAACTGTGTCCATCGCCGTATTTTGTACCCATCCGACAAGATTCAATTGTTTAGCTTTTTCCTGTGTATGTTGACGAAAATAAACATGTTGAACTGTACCGAAAACTTCGAAATCACATGAACGAAATATATTATTTGCGATAGTTGTTGAATTTGAAAGGCAAGTAACTAGTTTTAGAGACACAAAAATCGGTGAATACTTTCAATTTTTATGAATTTTACTTGGCTGTATCAAACAGACACGATTTATAACTTCAAGAAATCGATAAGCACACAAACTACGTGCTAGAACACTCATAATTCGAAATTTATCAAAATTTAGTATTCAGTTTTCGAGAGCAACATAACCATTCGTAGAAATCCTGTAACCTATATAAATAAGTCTATGGCAGATGACGCTGTCTATTGAATTATTTTCTTTTTGTCAAATATTTGTTCTCATATTCCTTCGTTGATTAACTAAACATGTCTGAACTATGTATGATCGTAGCTAATTGCCATGCATCGATTGATGTTATCATTTATTTAGCAACGAAGAAGAACGAACGATTCTTGTATCAAAACAACATGAGAGAAAAGTTCACGGACTGCATTTGTCTACTGTATCATTATCATTGTTTCGGCATCTCTTCTAATTTGAACAACTGGTGCATTGTATGTTTTTGTTATGCATATTCACAGTTAGATATCATATACAATTAGTCATATTACACAAACATAACATCTATAGAGCGTGAATAATTAGATGCTTGCTGATCTTTGGTCAATTCAAGCGATCGAATTAAAACGAATCAATCCTTTCAATATGTTTTTATTGACAGAGTTCATAGATATTTACGTATATATGTACACTGAAAGAGATTAATACATGAAACCTTTTACAATCGAGATTGACAAGTCGATATGCTTGGAAGTATTCTCTTCATATGTAACATGATTAATCGATTCTCTTTTAATTAAACTTTACAGTCGAAAGCAAAAGCAACGCGATTATGCAAACTAGTGTCTATATTCATTGTCATTAAATGATCATAACAAAAGAACGACATTCGTACTCAAGACAAATTGTAATGACTTTCAAGTGGTTGAACATCGCACACACAAGTCCATTTTCTACTCAGACAAATTTCTTCTGTGTTCATCGACAGAATTTATTCATTCGTTCGTCTGCCTAATCGCTTGAGGTATTATTTATAGACAAAAGAAACACTTATTTTCTCAATTGATCATTTCAAATGTTCTTTTTCGTTTACATCATTTACTGATTTTAATCTGAGCATGGAAACTCAATAAACAATATTTCGATTCCATTGAGATTCAATGCATACAAATAAAAAAACGTGCGTGTTAGAAATGACCTTGTCTTCAGAGCCAAAAAGAGTTATTGATGGTCATTTAACAGTCTTCTTATAATCTCATGTTCACATTTTCTTTATACCTAAGGGAATTGAACATGCATACATATTGATTTAACTAAAGAAACATACACAAGCACGCACATTCCATCATATGATGTAACAATCTACAGTTTTATGTCTTCTCACTTTTATCATTTCAATCAATGATAAGAGGATGGGAGAAAAAAAGATGAATTTGTACAAGACAAAGTATCTGACAGAAGAGGGAAAAAAAGAGACAGAGAAAAATGGCACTTGAGTCATAATAATCATCATCAGATTTCAATCACCGGTTATAGAGAATTTGTCAGTTTTGTTCAAAGATAATATTCATTTGTTGGCATGGCATTTCGATAATTAAATGTCGATGTTGAACCTAAAACTTTCTTATATTCATGATCATTCTGAAAGAATCGCGTTTGATATTGCTGTGTACGATGATTGAGTTGATATTTCGTAACTAAATTTCCGTTATTACCAATCGGTGATGATGATGATGTTGATGTTGAATGTATTTCATCGAGATTTGTATCTTTCGAAAGAACAAGATATTTCTCATTCGGACTTAGACGATGTTTGCCATTCAATTGTACGTCCATTTCCGATGAACCATAACAGGAATCATTATACGATGAACTTGTATCGCTTGGATTCGTTGGTGGCTTATATTTCATGTCGAGTATGCCATCGGTAAGTAACGAATGATTCTGAAATGAAAAGAAAATGTGTCTTTTGCAGAAATCAAGAATAAAACATACTTCAGTAAAGCCGATTTGTGTTTTGATTATTTTCGATTGAGATGATTTAATTAATAGACTATGTTTACGATGTCGATGTACAATAAAAATAACTAAACAACAAATAATCATAATGAGAAAAAATATCATTGCAAGAATAATAATTTCAATAGCAAGTTTATAATTTGTTCGCGAGAAGATTTGTTCAAGTGTAAATGAATTCGAATAGAATATTAAACGAACAGTTTCATTGGTTTGTTTCGATGTTGGATATCGATCGTTATCATTAATTGTAACAAATAAATCGAGAATGCCGATACAATAATCATTCGGATCGAAATAAATCGTTCCGTTCGATGAAAATGTTAGATTACATTGAAAATCTCGTTTTCCAAATTCGAATGTAATATGACTCGATGGTGACGAATCACGATCATGAGCAACAAGTGAGATTTCTGTTGTATTTTCGACATTAATATAGATCGAACGTGATTGAACATCGAGCTCAGGCGCGTATTCATTAACTGGTTGAAGGCATATTTCGATTTTACATGTCGAATTCAGCCCATCATGATCTTGAGCACGAGCAATAAACGTTTCACAAGCATTGTTTGTATCATAATCAAGTTGTTGACGAACAAATAATTCGCCTGTTGATGAATTTATATAGAAATTATTCGATTTAATTGAATAAACGATCGGATTTTCATCACGATCAATAGCTTTTATAAAACCAATCGACGTGTTAATTGAACTTGTTTCATTAACTTGATCGAAACGATAAACATTTCGTTCGAATTTCGGTGGATATTCATTTTTATCCAAGATTTTTATATAACAAAAGGTATCTGTATATAATTGAGATGGATAAATTCCATGATCATAAGCTCGAATCGTTAGATTATAATCCGATTTTGTTTCTCGATCGAGTTTAGTTTTTAAAAATAATTCACCTGTTTGATTATTTAGATAAAATAAATGTAAATACTGATTAGTAGTTAATACATAAGTTATTCGACTATTATCGTCTGTATCGGCATCATGAGCGTGAAACTGTATGATTGCTTGATGATAGAAATGTTCTTCTTGAAGAGAAAGATTGTAGGAGATTTGAGAAAATTTCGGAGCTGAATCATTGATATCAGTGATTATTAATTGAAGATGACGTTTTGTTTGATGACGATTACGTAAACCTGAATCTTCGATAATAATAGAAAAATTATACTTTGAAATATGTTCACGATCAAATTTTTGATTTGTATAAATTGAAAACATATTATTTATTGTATTGGTTATATTTAATTTTAAATTCTCATTCGATGTTTCAATCCAACAACGAACTTTACCATTTAAACCTGAATCAAAATCTTCGACAAGTACATGCATTAATAGCGTATTCATTGGCGTTTCTTCACTAATATACAAACTATCATTAACGAATTGAAAATATTCCGACGTACGGATGTTCATGAGAGGTTTATTATCGTTTTCATCTTCGATATTAATTATAATGACAGCATAGACAGGTACGGAGACAGGACCAGAATCTTGTGCTGTTATTGGAATACGATATTCTTTGTATTGTTCGTAATCAAGTTTATTGATAAGAAATAAATCTCCTGTTTGAGGATTTAATTGAAATGTTCGACGAATGATTTCAGATGTTTGAGAACTGAATTTATAAACGATACGAGCATTTTCACCTGAATCATAATCAGTTGCATGAACACGAATTAGAGGTTTTGTTAAAGAAGGACGTATTCCTTCCGATATATTAATTATATAGGGAGTTTGTTGATCAAATATCGGAACATTATCATTAATATCACTGATGAATATACGAATAGAAATTTTTGTTGTCAAATTTCCTTGATCAGAAACTGTCAGTTGTAATTCGTAGAAATCTTTTGTTTCACGATCTAATGATTCAGTTACATTCAAAGCTAAATAAAAATCAGATGAGAACAAACAACAACGCACGCATAAACAAGAAAAATACTTACCGATTTGATTCGAATCGAACGTAATCAATTCAAATGGTGATTTTGTTGTTTTATTAAGATAATAAATTAATTGTTCATCTTCACCATCTTTATCTGTTGCGCTTGGAATTGGCAAAACATGTCCAACTAGAAGAGAAAAAAGAAATTAATGAGACTCATCAGTTATATTTAAAGTGTTCATTTCAAGACTGTAATTAGCCATCAGAATGTCAGGCATTCGCGTGTAAAAGGTCACCTCTATCTTGTGTAATAAAATACAAACATATACACATACCAGGAACGCCTTCGCTTATGTTCAACGAAATGAATTCAGTTGAAAATTCTGGTCGATATTCGTTGACATCATCAATAGTTAATATTAATGAAATAATATCTCGTGCTTGATTATTATCTTTTAATACAAAGTCCATGTAGATTTCACATGGATGACATCGAGAATTTTCACATAATTTTATTCGACAAAATTCTTCACGATCAATTAAACGACTTGTTCGTAGTTTTTGTCCATCGACAAGAAAATATGTTGTATACGGTGAATTGATATTCAAAAATTCAATTGTTTGTTGATAATTAATAGGTACCATATTCTCCAGCGTTGTAATTGTATGATAGAGATCAACATTTTCTTTCACAGTTGCACGATGTTTTAAACGCGAAGAACTTATTGTTAAAATACAGACGAGAAGTACGACGAGACTGATTTGTTGCATTGTATTGCAAAAGAATCTGAAGTAAATATATATGTTTTTGTACCTGTCTTTAAAACAGCATCATTTATGATGTATGTATATTCGATGATCAACAGTGAATGTATGCTCAATAGACGAGAGAAGGAGAAGAAGAAGAAGAAAAAATGTCAGTAGAGAGCGTAAGAGAGGGAGCGAAGAAAGAAAAAAAAGAAAAGAAAAAAGAGAGAGAAAGAACTATGTTAAAGGAAGGAAGTATCGCACTAATCTAGTCGATGACTAACTAGTATAGTACTGTTCAATAAGAGATCATTTATCTGGTAATTTCTTACGAAAGACTGATTAGTTGATCAGCTAATCATCTGTATGTCGTTGATAATATTGCATCGAAATGACAAATCTATTGTCTGCTTGAATGATTGTGTTTGAATAATTAAACTCGAATGAATTGATCATTGCGATGATAGTTGTATGATTACGTTGGAAAGCAGTTATCTAGTCTCCTGAGATCATGATTTAAAATAACATTTTTTTGCTCTCTCTCTCGTGCTCTTCGTGGTTCATCAAATGAGAATGACGACACCTCCTCAGGGTTCAGTTTTTTTTTTGAAATCTCCGGAGTCACAATGATTAACATATCAAAACTTATCGAGTGATGAGTATTGAATTGGTCAGAATTAATAAATATCTTTTTTTCTAATCGGATGACAAAATATGAATATTTCGTCTCGGTCAGATTATCAGTTCATTCGTTAAAGCCTGTCAATAATGTCAGACAAAAAAAAAGATAAATCAAGGATTGTGTCAGATCTAATTTCTCCATTCGATTTTCTCGAATAAACTTGTTTCGGACAGTTAATAATTCAACGTCTATCTTCTTGATTGAAGAATGTCAAAACGAGTCGTCGATTCCAAATGGAAGTTCAATGATAATATGTATGACATTTTCTTCGCTCTTTCTTTACTTTACTTTTCGCTTGTATTTGCAATCCATTAGTGAAAACGTGCGATTAGTGGACATTGCATGTCAACATGCCGTCAAAGACAACGAAAGAAATAGAGACAAATGTCTTGTGAACAAGTACTAGAACACTTTAATCAAGCGAGAAAAATCGACTTCCTATTTTGATTTATCCATTCACATTCGTTTGTGTCCATTATCGTTTCTTCAATATAATTCTATTTAGTAAGACGAGACAAGTCGAAGCATTCGTGTTTGATTTTAACGACTATATACTAACCATCTGTATGTGTCAACTCAATTGTCTCAATTGGACAGAAACAGCAGAAAAAAAGGAAAGAAAAGAAAGAATATGCATGCTAAAGTGTCGGCGTCAACATTTCGACGAATAACAACAACATTACAAATCGATAAAATCAAACATTACGTCTGACCCATCCATGCTTTTATAATAACAGATTTCCGCTTGTCAAACTAATTTTTTGATGTAGAAAATGTTTTCTTTCCTGCCAACGAGAAACTTTCTCCTATAAATACGCACACATCTCGAAATCATTGGTACATATGTGTAATTCGATCCTAATGAACGAATGACCATGGTCATTCTTTCAACCGAATATATCTCTCACGCACAACAAATAGAGATTATGATTGAATCCAACTGTTGGTCAATTCTTGAATTTCTTTGCTCGGCATGACGCTTCTCTCTTTTAACATTAATCGAATTGAAAAAAATCTGTCACAAAAAAATCAATTCGTTCTCGCTTATTTGACAGTTCATCATTGTCAATATGTGATTTAAATATTGATGATACCTTTGTTAATGAGAAAAGAAAAAGAAATCTAGTAGCTTGTCATTTACTTAATCAATGGAACGGTCAACTTTCATTTTGACTAAAGGGGCGAAGAAAATTAGATAAAAAAAATGAAGACGAAGAAGAAGATAATTAGAATACGTTTCCGTTCTTTCTCATGTTTCAAAAAGAACGGCGACCGACACTCCTACTTAGTCTTTATCTTGTTGTAATGAATACGATGATAGTGACCGGCGCGACATCGAAAAGAAAGCCCAACAGCGAACAGAAAATATCTTGATCATGTTCATTCATGAGTATTATTCACACGTTCTTTTCTTTTCTCATCTATACACATACTATTTTGAAGGATGAATGGAATTAAAATTAGTGTTTAGATGGAAACGCAAGATATATATCCTTGTCGTATGTCTAGTCAAACCCATGCCGTGATGAGACATGTTCGAGATGAATATAACCATTGCCGATGGTCACACTATTATTGTCTTGTCTTTTTCTCCTTTGTTGGTCTTACTAATGAACTTGACATGATCACGTTTTATAGACGTGTAATATTATTTTCTTTTCTTTTGTATTACATGCTATATTAATCGTTTGATAGGTACAAGGTCAATTGTGATGAGGATCCTATTTCAAGTATTCTATGATGAACAAATATTAATCAATCTAATCGATATTTACTGATTTGAATCGAAAAACTAAATATGACATTGTGTCAAATAATCAGACGATGAGAAAGAGAGAGACTTGTTTGTAATTATAGTTACTGATATATTCTATAATCGGAAGTTTAGGAAACACAGACAACGAGAGATGATTGACATTCTGGCTTGAACAAAAGAAAACTCGTTTGCATCATTTCTAGTTCGAGGTTTTTTTTCTTCATTTTCTGTTTGCTTGATTACATATATTTATGACATTTGTATCCTGTTTTGTCGTATTTCATGGTCATTTCTAGGAAGAAGATGACGATGTTTAGTCTATATGAAATTTGTCAATAATAATATCAATGATTTCGAACAGTTCATATATTTGTATACGCAAAAATATAGTTTATATAAACTTTAATTAATCACGCAAAATCCTTTTTTTTTTCTTACTTCAGTCAGATTTTTTTTTAATAACTTTTCGAGTTCATTAGTTTAACGAGAAAGAAAGAGCAATCGGTATAAATTCTATTTTCATCATTAAAATAGAACAAGAGTAAAGAAAACGATCATTTTCTTGTTTCGAACCGATAGAGAATGGCTTCATCGCATGTAATTCATCATAAAACTCAAGAAACAACTCATTCGAAAAAACCAAAGAATGTTCTTGGACATCATAAATCGAAAGAAGAAACAGCTCATGCGAATACCCATGAAAAACAGCATTCTCTCGATCATCATGAAGAAACACATAAGCAAAAAAAATCAACTATACATCGTAATACTCTACAAAAATCTCATTCGCAAAAGCAATCCATAGAAAAACATGATACCAACGAAACAGAACAAGTAGATCGTCCGAATGTTGATAATGCAGTATCAATATCAATATCAAGTCCTCCAGTACCAGTAGAAGTTTCAACTGAAAATCAGAACGAATAATTCTGCAATGTTTGATTCTTATTATATTATTCATTATAAAGTAGATTTCAAACTGAATTATGCACATCATTTGTAGATTTGTTTGTCATCAATAAAAAATTTGAAAGTATATCTCTAAATTCATATTTATATCACTAGAAAATCAATTTTCACTAGACCGTTATTGTTCGATACGTGCGTACTAATTGATCTTTTAAAAAAAAACAACGCATATGTTAAAAGTACTCAGAGTACCATTCTCTCCATTATTTCTATTTTCGCATACTTTCATTTAGACAAAAAAGAACAACAGAGCTATTTTTTCAGCATTGACTTAATACTATAGATGACGATGATTGCTGTTCTCTTTTTTGCTGACGTCATCGCTCTGAATACCAACGTATTTCTACTCGTCCACAAAAAATGATGCACACAGCGAAGGTCGTTTTTTTCCTCCTTTTCTTTTTCTGATGCAACACATTCACTTTTACATTTGAATACAAAATGGTATGTATTTGAGTTTTTTTTGTTTCGTTAATATTTATTCAATAAACTAAATTATTTTAAAGAATGAAGAAGATCAGCAAAAATTACCTCTTCAAACAATATCGGCGGTTAATGTCGAAGATAAACCCAAAACATCTTCGCCATCGATTTTTCGAAAGATCTGGAATCGTCTACATGAACATTCAGGCATATGGTACATGATCTCAGCAAACGTTATTTTCTCATGTTGTACATTTGCTTTAAAACTCATTCCAGCAGATATGTTTGACATTATGATTGTACGATTTGGTATTCAAGCAATTGTTTTCGGTAGTTTTGCTCACTTCTATAAACATTACAATATATTTGATACAAATGGTCAACGTCTTGCTTGCGTTATGAATATGTTAATGTCAAGTGGAACGAATTTAACTTTTCTAGCAGCTTTCTATTTTCTTCCTCTATCAGATTTAAATACAATTAAATATACTTACATTGTTTGGGCAACAGTTTTATCTGTTATATTTCTCAAAGATCGTTTTCGACTTGTCAATGCTATCTCATTATTACTTACTATTATCGGACTTACTCTAGCAACTAAACCTCATTTTTTTATCAAAACTCTATCTCACATATTCGATGAACCATCATTATCAACAACGACAACAACAACAACTACTACTACAACTACAGCAGCAGCAGTCAACACAACTCTGACTGGTTATACGTTTATAGCTGCTGTAGCAAAAACTTCTACTTATTATTATCTCGGCGTAATATTAGCCTTTATATCTTCTCTAACAAAAGCAATACAAATGATTGCTCGAAAACAATTAGTTCAGACCAAACAACCGTATTCAGTAATGAATTTTCAATTTACAAGTTTTGCTCTTATAGTTGCCATACTCTATACTATCATACGACGATTCTGGATACCTGAACCATATCCATGGAAATGGATGATTACAGCTGGTACTGTTATTGGTTGTTGTCAATTGATTACGAATACATTTTATGCTAAAGCATTAAAACGAGAAAATGTTCAATTAATATCCATATTGAGTACTTTAGAAATTCTTTATGCTTGTGTTTTACAATATATATTTCTTCGTTTGACTAAATCTTGGATGTTTTATGTTGGTGCCGGTTTAACTGTTCTATCGGCGAGTATACTTTCGGTCGATGGTTATTTAAGAAGCAAACGTCAAAAGAAAAACGAAAGTTCTAACGATGAAAATCAAAACAGAAATGTCTAGTTGTTATTTTTTAATTCAATAAAATTTATAATTCAGCTAAAAAATCAAGAAAATCTATATTTTATGTATACTTTGACTAGATTAGAACAATTAATCAAAAGTCTTCTGTTTTTTTTTCTAAATCTATACATAAGTTTGAAGAGTAAAATTTCGTCGTTTAACAACAATCATTGCTGTATTATTCGGTAGCGGTCGTTTTGGCCAATGCTTTTGTGTTTTTAAAGTTCGATGAAGAAAATTAATTTTTGTTTGTACTTCTCTATATTTTCTCATAAGATATGTTTGTAACCATTCAGGCGCAATATCAGCTGTAAAAAAGTCCAAACAAACACGTTGAAATGATTGAATAAAATAGACCATTTGTTCTTCGATAGCATATAAACGTTGTAAACATTCTTGACTTCGTTTATAATGAATATAATTCTGTCGTAAATGTAGATCGGTTAAATATAAACGAACAAACGACATTGTTTCATCATATTGTCCTATTAAATTAACATATTGATTCATAATTTCATAGAGTTCATGGCCTAAAACGAACATAATTCTCTCGAATGATCAATGAAACTGTTGCTTTCTACTACCTGGAAATGTACAAGTTATATACATGTAATACACTGGTTTTTCCCATGGTGGTATTTGATTACAACCAAGAAATCCTTCGGCAATCGTTCGATTTTTGAAATAATCAATATGACCATGGATAATTGTTTGTAATGAATAGGCAAGCGATGGAATTGATGATGGTAATAGTTCACATAATGAAAGCATATGATCATAACGAGACCAGCCAGTTATTGCAATGCCAGTGAAATTAATTCGATTTCTTATCGAAGCAATTGACATTGTTTCGAGCCAAGTCTGTTGATTTCGTTGATGATGGCCGATGTAAGTCATCGTAGTGATTTCACCAGATGAACCTTTAAACGAACTAGCAACCCAAACTTCACGAAACGTCGAAAATCTAATAAATCAGAAAAATGAATTGACAAACAAACTTTAGTCATCGAGATCTACTTTGTCCAAAAATATTGATCAAACCAAATTTTAACGTCATCAACATATGTCCAAATCATAGGTATAACGAGTTCACTTAGTTCGTCAATCTAGTAAATCGAAATCTTTTTCTATGAATATGAAACTAAATCTCTAGTTACATTATTTAAGCCTGAATTAACTAATTGTGAGATCATATCATGCCAAATAAATAATTTTATACCTGGACGTTTTGATTTAACATATTTGGCAACACGTGTGACATGTCTAGAAAAGAAAACGAATACATCTTGTAAAAATCAGGATGAGTAGCTCATACTTTATGAATAGATCAGCATCATCACGAAAATTCAATGAACTGCATTGAGGATGAACAAGACGATAATAAACTTCATCACAACCCAAATGAAGATACGGAATTGATGGATGTAATAATAACATTTGATCGATCATATCTATTCAAATTATACACAATAAGAAAGAAAAAAAACAATACTAAATGTTTTGAAATACCGAATAGAAGTTGATAGCTTTCTTCTAAACATGGTGTTATCACTTGTGGATATCGATTGTCTTCTCTCAAATGCATGAATTCTTTTAATTTAAGTACATATTCTAAATGTCCATAGACTTGAAGTAATGGCATAACTTTTAGATTATTCGTTCGTGCTAGATTTAAAATTTTCTCGATATCGTCTTTGCTATAAGCAAGACCATGTTTAATAACTTCTAATCGACCAGTATACGGAAACATATCTTCATATTCGATGAGTAAACCCGTAGCTCCAAGTCGTTTTAAAAATGGAAATAATTTTTCATAATAACTAACTATTGGTGCAGCACCTTTCAAATCCAAATGAACAAAACGTTCGAGATTCGTTGCATTATAAACAGGATACATCAATCCATCGAATGATTTCCATTGTTGCATATATCCTTGTCCTGGATTGAATCGTTCGAATGAATTGACTGGTGTCTGTTCATTTGTCAATCGTTTCGATCGAATCGATTGAATTGTTTGTGTTTGATATTCTTCTTGTTCGTATATCGAATTTCGATTATGATGAATAACAATTAAACCTAAGAAAGCAACGGGTAAGCATACAGCAATCACAAGATTACGACGAAAATTTCGACGAGCAAACATTGCATACTAGAGTAACTAAAATAGAAAGAATTCTCTCTCTCTCTCAAGTTGAAATACAAATCATAAAATAAAAACTCTAAGTGCATATAAATTCTGGACTGATGAAATCGATAAACTATTGCCCTCGAATTCTTCTTATCAGTAACATCACGTCATCGCTATTTGTTTGACAAGCAACATTTATGTACAAGGGAATGTTTTGTTTTATCTCAAGCTCGTTTCTTTTCCTCTCTCTCTCTCTCTCTTTTTTCTCCTTTTTCCTTTCGACATCATCATTCGAAGCTTGATGATATATACAGACTGTTGCGTCGACATTTCTCATAAGTCATATGTAAATAGATTTGCTTCGTATTTACAGACGATGTTTCATCTTATTTTTGTTTTCGTTGACAACATCGAACTGGTCACTTTCACTCGATTAACAGTTTCGATTTGAATTCATTCGAATTTTTCATATACGTATATGTATATAAACTTGTCGATAAGTTCATATCCAGATATTATGTAAGATCTATCATCTTCTTCTTCTTCTTCTTTTTTGCATTTGGAGGAAAGAAAGAAAGAAGAAGAGGATAAACAAGTGTCGGTCATTTTTACTAAGCCATGTCAGATAAAAGAGTTGTAGCTGTTTGATTTGATCTAGTTTTTCTTTATTTAAAAAAATAGACAAAAAAAAGAAAAAGATTTCGAATCGAATGTTAGGAATCAGCAAGAACTAATTGTTTATCTGTAGATGCTGTCGTTGATGCGTTCGTTGAGGGTGTTGAGGGTGAATTGAATAATTGTTGAATTTTATTGATTAAACTAATTTCCTCTTGATGATCTTCAGAATTCTGATTTGTTTGCTGTCTTTGGTTAAGTTTCTGTCGAAATTCTTCGATTAATGTCAAATTACGTTCACTCAATGTTATCAATGCATCGGATTTTATACTTGATAAAGTTAAAATACATTGTAGAATATTTTCATAATCAGGATATGTCTCACTGTTAAACAATTGAATAAATGCTTCTAATGCACCATTTTCATAGAAGATTTCTAAATTAAAAAAAAAGGAAGAGGAAAAGTTGAATTTTGCAAATAGATTTCAAAGAATTGTCGTACTTTTCATATGCGGACTAGATGAGCAAATTGTATTGATTAGAAAACAGATTTTAACTTGTAAACGTGGTATTGGCAATGAGAGAGTGTTGATTAGGACTTTTGCACCCTGATATTTTTGTAATTGAAGTTGACCTAATGTATAACCACGAATGAGTGCTATTGAGAGAAAAAGAGATAAGAATTTCGAAAATTGGTTTATTAAAAATCAATTTACCTGAAATTGCAGTGACAGCTTTTGTTTTCAACTCAGGATTAGGTGTATCTTCAACAATTTTCAATAATTTCTGTTGTAAACCCGATTGAACAATAATTCGTTGGCAATGATCATTATTTTGAACTAATGTTGCTAATAAAGAACATGTCTGTATTCGAATTTCATCGTTCGTATGATCTAATAGTGGTGCTAGAATTTCTAAACCACCAAGTGTAAAGAAATCTTTCGCCAAATCTAATTCTTCTGACCAATGGCAAAGTTCATCGACGAATTCTTTTTTATGTTCATCGGACGTTTGAGGATCTTTGATTTTACTAATACATAATTTCAATCGTTCGATTGGATTTACTGTTAGATTTTCTAGTGCATCGTTTAACCATTGTTTTTTCTAAATAAAAACGAAACATTTCAAAATAATTTCAAAACAATTGGATTTAACATACATCTTCAGTCATCGGTTGAACATCACTGGTTGTTGTTGTTGGATTTTCAGTCGTAGTATTTTTCACTGTCCATTGGAAAAGAGTATTGAGAAACGATTGTTTCGAATCATCAGCCATGTTTAAGCAAAAAGAATGTGATTTCTATCAAAAATATAGAGAACAAAACGAAATTTAGACATGTTTTTATCCTATTGAAAAAGATTCCTTCGAGAAAAATCTCCAAACGTCTCGAAAAATCTTGAATGAATGACTCTATCCTACATCATATAACTGATGCAACCAATTCGGCGTTTTTTCAACAGATATCGTAAGTAATCAGCCGTCGTGTTGAAGAGAAAAAAAAACCAAAGTCAACGTAATATCATTTTTTATTCATAAAAGAAAAAGAAAAGGAAGGAAATACACACCGAAAAAAACAAAAAAAATACAATTCCGACTAAAGTAAAGTAGTTCGTGTTCTTATGAATATACTCAAAACAGATGAGTATTCGATAGAATCGATGGTGATGAACGAACAGCCAATGGATTAACATGAGAATCTGCTGTTGATATTGACGTCTGATTCGGTGCTCGATTTTCTTTTTGTAATTCATTTAAATGAGAACGATTACTAATCATTGTTGAATATTCAATTGATTGTTGAGTCGATGATGATAACGATTGATCTTCTTCTTGTGCCAATTCGCATAGATTAACATTCGCTAATGTTGAACAAAGTTTCTGCAAATCTAAATTCAAAATAAAACGATAAAAGTCAATGTGCTCGTTAAACTTTACCAGTTAAAAGTGGAACAAGTTTTTTAAATAATTCTTTACCAATCACCAATCCGTATTGATCATGTATATATCGACATGTTAAATCAATATAAATCTGCTGAATTCGTGCTATTTTTGCCGATTGTCTACTATCAAATTGAATCTGACTTGTATTTGAAAATAATAAAATAACCATTAGAAGTAAAAACAACTGATGTGCTTGTTCGTAAGATTGTTGATCTTTTTCATTTTGATACGTTGCTAATGTTAATCGACGTGCTAATGCTATGAAATTGTAATAAACTTTCGGCCCATAGACAAACAACAAATATTTAGCATCGTACGGTTCATCATCTAGAAAATCGAAATCAATCAAGTTTGACAGAGCATTTTTGAATATTTGTTTTTACTGGTCGTTCGATCGACAAATGTATCGCTCTCCGAATTGTATGTCAATGCACCGTGAAACATGAAAACAGAGAGCATATTTCGAAAGAGTAATGTTTGTTTTTCTTGTTGATTTAGAAGACGAAATTCAGGTATTAAATTGAAATAATTGAGTAAACGTGATGTTGTCATTTGGGTTAGTTCTCGTGTTAAATCTTTGACTAATGTTAATTTCAATTCGACATCATCCGTTCGAGATATGAGAGTATTTCGATCGAAGAATTTACTCGGTTGAGGATAATCATTGGTTATCAATCGATAGCCACGATCGAATTGTCTGAGAAGATACTCCTGTCGTTGATAGAGTTGTTGATCAGGAGATTGATACATGTAAATTAATTGAAATGAATCAACGAAAGATTGTTCGAGTTGAGATGGATCATCTTGTGAATAGGAATTCTTATCATCATTCGTTGATGTTTGATGAACTTGTTGTTTTAATAAACGATTTCGAACGATTTTTACACGTTTTAAATATTTTTCTTCGTCACTTAAAATCCATTCTTTTCGCATGCCTAAAAATGCGATTGTAGAGTGAAGAATTTCGAATTTATCATTCGAATAGATAACCTACCAACTTTAAAACATTTAACTAATCGACATCGTTTACAACGTTTTCGTGTTACAACTGTGATTATACAATTGTTATTATTTCGACATCGAAATCGATCCTAAATAATCGAATTGTTTTTTTGTTGTTATCGAATATCTATTTATGGTTTTTTTTTACCATTGGTTTCAATGCATTTCGGCGAAAGAAAGCTTTACATGATTCACAAGTAACTGAAGAAAAAACGAAACTATAGATTATGGTCAGTAGTACGAATTGAATTACTTTGATCGAAATTATAACCATGAGCTTGTGCTCCACAAACATAACATGGTGAAATATCTTTGGATCGTTTCGTGCCATTACTATTCGTACTACCGGCACTCGAACGTGTTGTATGTGAACGTGATCGATCTTGTTGATAGTTTTGTTGGATAGTTTTCGATGAATTCTCATCGACACTCATTGATTCTTCGCTTGTATTATCCATCAAAGATGATCTACTTTCGTTGAGACTTGTCATTAGTTCATTTTCATCTAGATCATGAAGTCAAAATTAACAAAAAAAACCCAAAATGACGAATCGTCTTCCTATTTGCACTGGAAACAAATGTTCGTTCTCACAACCTTTTCTTTTTACATACATTAAAACTATGCACACACCTTAACTGAGGGTAGAAAAGAAAGAATAAGTGCATCTGACGATGATTTTTTTTCGTTTTTCTTCTCTAATAGACGTAAATATGAAAAAAAAGAAAATGAATATAAAAAAAACATAAAACAGCATAGCATAGGAAATAAAAACACGCAGTTAACTATCGACAAACATCGTATGACAATCATCGTTCCTTTTTTTAAAACGATTATGACGAGAGAAAAATAAATACTATCGGTACTTATTCATGTTAAGGACAAACTTAGCCGCCTATCAAATCATTATGTGTCATATTAATACAATGTCGGCGACTGTACTTGACGAAAAATAAATAAAACACTTTCGAGTTCAAAAAAAAAGAAGTTTCATTTACAAGAAGCAAATCGAGAAAAATATTTTCATTTGAGAGAAGAAAGCGACCTTCAATAAGAATTCATCCAGCCGACGTATATGATTGAAACTGAAAAATAAATATTGTGTGTCCTCGATTTCTTTCTCTCTATTAAATATATCTGTCAGACAGTCGACAAACTTTAGTGAATAATATAAAATAACCTAAAAATGCACTCACATTCAGACAAAGATAAACTTACTGTTGATATACGATTTATTAATAGAGCAAGGTCAATAGTTTTTTTCTTTTCTTTTTCTTGCTCGTTCTCCTTTTCTCTTTCTCGTCGGTCTTTTAAAAAAAATGATGACTGCTCCTTCTCAATGCACTTAGTCAAAAGTGCGATCCTGCTCTAGTTAACCTAACATTTCTCTACTTAGACTTCAGACACAAGTATCAGCTTTGACACACATATCAAACATTAAAAAAAGAAGCGTAATTTCAAAGAAAATTGAAAAAGTACATCGCAGAAATATATTTAATGAGAACTCAATAAGCTTTGTTGTCTCGAATAAAACACTTTTACTCGTTGTCTCGAATAAATTTGTCCTCACTCAAATTTCGTTGGAAAGAGAAAAACATTAAACATGCCATTCTCTAGACTCGCAAATGCTCGAAAAAAAAATGTTAAAGAATCTCGGCAAACATTTATTAAACTGAATCGAAAAGAAAAAATATTTAACAATGTACTTTATTTTATCGTTTTATTTCAAATAAGATAAATGATTAGTATATGATAACTATTTCGAGTGCATCCTATTTTCGAGGTTAAATACTGAAAAAAACTTTTCAGTTCGGTCTCTTTCGTATTTCATAACTGAATATTATTTATTTTAAATAGAAAAAATGCTCATGGCATGGCGTATTACTATTCATACGTCATTAGACACCTGAGTCATCTCCGAGAAAGAAAAAGCCTGATTAGTTTTGTCTTTTCTTTCCTGTATTATAAACATTCTCATTTCTTTTCGTTCAACCTACCTTTCGATTTGAGGTTGATTGATAATAACGATTATTTTAACTATACAAATCGGTCGTATGATTATTCTTTCATATAGACTTCACATTTAACCGTGCTTATATGTACTGAAATTTCTTCTTTTTCTTTGTCGAATGATTCTTTCACCTCGTCGTTATGTAACTGTTTACTTTAGTCGGTTATATATCACGTGAATATGAACAAAATCAAATTTAAAGAAAAAAACGAACTTGTGCTTATCGCGTGTCGAAAAGACAAATCAAATCGAAAGTTATCTAACGTATTCGCTCTCGTTTTTAAGTGCAAAAAAACGCGTCCCTATAATTCACGTGAATGTATCTGAATAACTTATATAAACACAAATAATCTGGGAAATTAAAAAAAATTACAATAAAATCATGTTTGATTCATGACAATTTTCTTTTTGCAAAGTCATTTAAATAATAATTATTTGCAGAACAAATTAATAGACGTCTGAGACATGACAACAATTAAATTTAATGTACTTACACTTATTACTAGACAAGGAATTCGTCTATAAGTACAACACTATGCTATTTAGTTAATGTGAGTTAATTATGTTCTCACTCGATTTAGTTATCGTATTTTTTTTAAAAAAAGAATGAAGATGACGTATGAGACTAAGAGGATTAATTTTTAAACAGATGAGACATTATCTCTACATATGTGAAAACCTGTCGTCTAGCAGTTCTCTATCAGAATTTAAATGAAATTGTTTTTTTTTCTACTAGAAAGACTTAAGTTTATCAAATAATAGTTACATTTTAAAAGATATTTTTCATACAAGTAACTGTTTCAGACTTTCTAAAAATATCCATTATTAGCAAAAATTAATTGCAAAGTCGAGCAACATAGAAACTCAATAAATATTTAATTTATACTATATAAAACCTGATACTTCTGTCTGTAACTGATTGCCATCTATGAAGTCTAATCAAACGCCAATAAAAAAAAAGAAATGAACGATATACAAGACATATAAAGGCGTTTGCTAGGCAACATGATGTTCTAATGGCGTTTATTCTCATTGCTTTATAAAGCTCATTTATGCTCGACATGTCGACTGAATATACAGAAAAACAAATCGATGGACTTCGAAAAATTCAACGACTATGGAGACGATATATTGTAATCGAAAATTGCATTTCAATATTCACATGTTTTTGTCTGTTCAATAGGATATTCAAGTGTTTCGTTTCTATCGTGATTTAATTCATTTTCATAATAATGGCGATCCACAGATTCTTATGAGAACGATCAATCCAGTTGAATCGAAATATATCGATGCTGCAGCTGGCATTCGTATACGTTTTCGTTTGGCTGGCGATCGTTTTCCTCCGACGATTTATTATAAAATTTTTACGAATCGACCGGTTCAAGATCTCGGTGCAAACGCACCAAGAGATTATACTCGACCGTATTTACGATTAAAAAGTGCAGCCGATTCAAACAATCGATTAAATCGATTTCCTGAACAAGGTTTCGTGTTGATGAGTTTTCTTTTGTCTGAAAAACATTGAATTGATTTAGATCTGCAAGGTTGGTATCGTCGAATAGAAAACAATGGCTGGAGACCGGTTGCTTACTCTCATTTATTACAAGTCAACATGGATCAATATTATAGTTCGAATGCTTATCAAAAAACGATCACATTTTCACATTCGAAAGTATGATTGATGTTTTCCTTTTTGAGAAAACAAATGCATTTGAATAGATTGAACGACAACAAGATGTTGAACGTCGACGAAAACAAAAGAAATTACAATGGTTACAAAAAATGTCAGTTTGAAAAATTCGATCGGTAATCGTAAATGAAATTGAGATTTTTAGGTATAAAACGGGCATGCTGAGTTCGCAAACGCAAGATGATTTGGAATCGAATGAAAACGACAAGGAAATGTCACGTTTAATCAACGAAACAACAACGAGTATACTAAGAATTTTTAATACATACGGTGCAGATGCTGTCGAAGATTGGGAAGTGAATGAGTTACTTGAATGGACGCATAATTTGAATTATGATGATTATCTACTCGATTGGCGAACAATTGGTACTAGTAATTCATCGAATGTTATCTGTGGTTTGCAGAGTAAGAGAGAGAGAGAGAAAAAACAGCAAATGCACTTGAATGATTTTGTTGAATTTTACAGATCATTCTCTTCGTCATAAACAAGTTCGAGATAGGGATGATCAATCGGCATCGACATTAACCGACTCTCGACATATTTCAATGCGACCTTTGCCTATTGCTAATGAAGAAATCAATCCCGAACGAATAACGAATACAGTTCTATCTCGTTCGACTAGTGAGCATAATGTTTAATTCGTGACACAATTGCATAAGTAAACATATAAATTTCGTTTTCTCGATCTATCTCTATATTTTTTTTGTATAAATATATGAATACAAACAAAATTAGTTCTGTTTTATTCAAGAAATGAAAGTGTACAAGGATCGACTGTTGCACGTTTAGTTGAATCCGAAGAAATCTCGTCCGAATTTTTCATTTGATCAAACCATTTGACTAAATAACTATTCGGATAATGAGGAAATAGATCATATTGATCGAACATATGCGACATAGGACCATTGATTGACGATGCTGTTTTCAACAGACTTAATAGAACGAATGCGATTGACATACAAATTATATAGAATAGATAAGGAAATTTGACTGCTAATGACATCGTAGCTATGTATGTATCGAAAAAAATCCAAAAACCTCGCCATAATAAAACGCAAGTAAAAAATGCGATTATATGTCGAATATTATTAAGAAATGTCGGATAATTTAAATAGATAAATGTTGGTAATGGACAAAATTTGTCCGAATAAGCTTGAGTGTACATAAGAAAGAAATAGATTGGATAACCGATGAGAAGACATACACTTGCAGATAGTGGATCATTCTTTGGAAAGAGATGAACATCGAGTAATTGATATGTACCACGCCATGTTAAAATTGAAAGAAGTGAGAGAATATATTCATAGAAAATATAATTAAGAAAATGTGCAAGACAATCACTGATCTAAAATAGATTTGTATATGAAATGAAATTCGATTGTCGATAGATAAAGAATGATGTTTTAATTAGTATTACTTTTTCAGTTGAAAATGGTGATCCAATTCGAATATTATATTCAACTGAATCATAACTAAGAATAAACGGTGCACAAACAAGATCGCACGGATGTCCGATTAAAGCAATAAATGCCAGTAATGCAGAAATACTAACTGAAAGCATAAGTAGTAAATCATCGGACGTATAACGATCCCAAATTGTCCACATTGATACCCATTGAACAATGTATGTTACTGAAGTAATGAATGTATGAAATTGAAGTAGAAAAGTAACGTAGAATTGATTTTTTTGTCGATGAAGATGATCATAGAGATGATCTTGATTGAGATAGATGAGAAGAAAGATTGTTTGCGCGAGAAAATAAAGGCCAACTAAAGTTGACCAATGTTTACCGATCGTTGTCGATTCTAACCATTCGACTATGAAATTCCAGCCTGCTTGCCAGAAAAGTATGAGTAAAGGAAAAACAATCAAACTAGCGATGATCGGTTGAATAATAAAGAAGATTCGACGTTTTGAGCCTGTACGTATAACGACTTCGCATTCATTTGTTGAGCCAATTTCAATCGCTGAAGTATTTAAATTTCGTGATGATATAAAACGATCGAGTAACGATATTGTTAATTCTGTATTCGTTCGAGGACGATATTCGAAAAGAGATTGTGCTCGAGGCCGAAACCGTTGTTCATTTGCAACTGTTAGTTCACTCATAAAAAACTTTCATTGATAAGAAAGACATAATAGTAAATCATTGTTCGTTTTGTTTAGAACTTACTTCGTCGTTGTTTTTTGTTTATTGACGAACGTCTGTTGTAAAATATTAAGTTTACTCTTATCTTGATTGTATAATTCGAATAAGTAAATGATGAGTCTGTTTGACGATAATTGATTTCCTTTGGACGAATATATGTAAAGAATATAATATTGATTCGTTCGATTCTTTTCGTTCTTTTTTTGCGAATGGTTTAGAGACTAAATGTATGTTTAGAACAGAAAGAGAAGAAAAAAAAAGGGAGTCAGTCGATTTCGAGTTTTGTCAATTGATAAACATATCGAAATAAAAAAAAAACGAAGGAGAGAAGAAAAAAAAACGAATAAATAGTTTTAACGTCTCCAAAATGATTAACACTAAACAGAGAAATTTAATATTATAGGCATTCATGTTGATTAAATAAACCTACGAAATTAATTTTTTTATTACATTTTTGTTTGTTTTTATCAGAAAACAAAAAATTGTCACGCATTTTAACCCAAAAGGTCAATATGAAAATGATCTCAATCTGTTGTAGATAATTAAATATGCATCAGCCACCAACTATTCCCGAAGGTGATGAGGAAAACGAAGGAATCGAACAGACAGGAGAAGGAACACGATTTCCTCAGACAGGTGCACATGCACAACCACCGCCTATACACGATACAGTTGCGACAGCATCAGATTTACAAGCACGAGAAGATGAAGGACCTGGTTATGAACAAACACCAACGTTACAGAATGAAATGATTGCAGTCAGTGAAGATTCTCCAACGGAAGCTGCACAACAAGCTCAATATGATCAACCATCATCGGTCGAACATACGATTATTGAAGATGGAGCCAATGAAGGCGAACCACCAGCGACGGATGCTGAAAATGAAATTCAAGAACAATTAGAAGAGGGTGCACCATTGCCAGGCACTGCTGAAGAAGAAACTGCTGCTAATGAATCGATTGTCGAAGGAGAAGGAGAGAAACAAGACGAACCATCGGCTCCTGCAGATGGAGAATCAACTGAAGCACCAGTACCAGCACCAGCATCACCACATGCAGAACCGATTGCTGAAGAACCTCAACAAGAAGAAGTAGCAGCAGTGTCTGATACAGTAATTGAAATGATCATTTGATTGATGTAAATCTATTGGATTTTGTTTATTATTAAGATACAAGCAGCACTGGAAGAACCACGTCGATCAGCTCTTTCTGGTCGTGAACGTTCAGCACGAGGTCAACGAGAACAACCTCAAGTGTATGCCATTCATTGACTTGTCTATTCATAATATTGATTTATTTACAGAGAATTTGAAAATCTCGAGCCAGAGGAAGAAGAACAACAACAACACGAAATTGTTCCTGAAGAACCCGAAATAAAAATCAGTCGAGAAGAACTCATTGCTCGTTATCAAGCAGCTGAAGTCGAACGTGATCGTTTGAAAAGTATCAATTTAGCCTTACAACAGCGTTTAGCTGATTATTTACATAAACGAAAAGTAAAATTCATTCTCAGTTTTTCTCATGACAAAATCCGATTTTCTAGGGTACTGATGAAGCACCAGCCATAGCTCCTGGTCAAGAGCGTTCGTCCACTGAACAACAACAACGTTATCAAAAATATCTAAGCGAAATCGAAACTCTACAAGATCGAATTAAACACGATCAAATCGAATACGAGAAAAAGAGAAATGAATACGAACATCAAATTCAAAAACGAAAAGATCATGTCGAAGAATTGAAAACAGAATATGCACAATCAGTCAAAGATATTGCTTCGAAAGCTGTCTTCTCTCGAAGCGGAAAATCTGTATCCAATCAGGTAGATCATTATTACAATTCTATTCCAACATAGAAGTAAACGAATAAATAACTAAAACTCTCTCTATATATATATACAGGATTGGCGTACGCCGCCTAGAAATTTTCTTCATGTGGGTATTTTCTATCCATCCTCACCCTATTTTATATAAAACAGTTCATATATTCTCATCTTTGCAGTGCTTGATTCTTTTCATAGAATATTTTCTTTTGTTTTGAACAACATAAAAATAATTTGGATTGGTTTTTTTTTGGTGTCTAGGAAGTGGAAAATTATTTAATGGCATTACGAGAGAAAGAAGAAGAATTAATCAAAGTAAAATGTTTTGTTGATGAAATTCGAGTCGATTTGATAATTTGTTCGTTGTTGTAGACACGTCATGAAAATATTCGTTTGAAAAATCAATTGAAAAAACGTGAATTACAATTGAAATCGAAAGAAGAACTAGCCGAAGGTCTTCATATGATCGATTTCGAACAATTAAAAATCGAAAATCAGACATATAGCGAAAAAATTGAAGAACGAAATGAAGTAAATCATTGTTAATTTAATTTTTAACTTAACTCTTTGTTCTTTTATTAAGGAATTAATGAAATTACGAAAAAAAATCAGTACAACCGTTCAAATTCTTAGTCATATAAAAGAGAAATTGAATTTCATCAATGATCAACGTCTTCAAGCCGCAAAAGTGCTCGAAGACAAAGAACAAGAAGTAAAACAGGTATAATTTATCAATTTCGTTGATCAAATATTTTCTCCGTCGCAAATCAAACTATCGATTTTGAAAATTTGTCAATATTAGCTTTCATTTTCATTTGATCTCACTGTAAGAACTTTTGTTTTTTTCTTCGTCTTCTTAAGAAACGCGACGAATTAGCAAGTATTAAACGACGTCGTGATCGTTTGCGTCAAGAAAATCAATCGTTAAAACAAAACTCCGGTTTGATCGGCAACGAACACTTACTTCGTGATTACGAAGAACGTTACGATGATATCGAAAGATGCACGGAAAAATTAGACACCTTGAAAAAACGTCATGCAGAAATCACTCTCATGTGTAAAGTTTTGAAGAAGAAGATTTCAAAAGTTTAAAATTTTATTTTTTTTTCAATATCCACAAATAAAAATCAGTCTTAATCAAAAATTATTTTTTTTTGAACGTATTTTCTTCTACAGAGTAAAATACGGCTGACGAATTAGCATAAAACATTGTTGTCGAAGACGATTAAGATCATGATTTTTGTCTGTTGAACAGGATAGATTAGCAGCTTGCTGAAGAAGATTTCGGTAATGATAAATTGTCGATGGAGAAAAATGACAAAACAATAAAAGTGCAGCGAGAATATCGAGATTGGGACTTTCTTTATTGTCCATATTCGAATGGCTTGGTTTCAACGCCCGTTCGAATAACGTTTGAGTAGCTAAAGGATTCAAACCGGATGCAAGACGAAAGATTGATTCGAATAAATAAATCTGTAACAAACGAAAGAAGAAAAAAAATCAACATTTCGAATCAAGAAGAACAAAGTCTTCGTACTCTTTGTTTAGGTAGTTTCATAATTTGATTTAACTGTTTATATGAATCTAATTCTTGTTGAAAATCATTCAGATAGGGAATTGTTTCATTTGTATCGATGGTGAGACTGGTTAACAAACGAAGACGTAATGAAAGAATACCATCGAGTAATAAACTCTTAATTGCCTAGAAATTCGATGGAAAAACAAAATAGAATAGATAATCGAAGTGAATTTTACTAGATCGAGGTTGTTTTCATTGGTATTGATCGTGTTTTCGATGAATGATGTGATCAAACGACTTGTTTGTCCTAGTTGTTCTAAGAGTGATCGTCGTGTTTGATTCGTTTGTTGATCATCGTCATGTAAAACAATTAAAATACTATGAATAGTTTCGATAATTAGAATAAATCGTTCACTAAAAACAAAACACTCGAAAAACCAAAAGCAAATAATTCGATGAAATTTACTCAGTTATATTCATAGTTCGAGCAAAATGATAGATCGTTTGATTGGATTGTTCATTCGAACGAAGTAAATCACTTGATGTAATATGATCAATTAGCTCTTGATCGTTACTAATCGATCGAATGACTTGAAGACTGTGTTGCCACCAAGAAAACAAGTCTAAATCCGATGACGATTTTATTGAAATATTCGTTTGAATCGGATCTTGATAGAGAAGATAATTTTGTATATTTTCATTGAGAATCGATTGAAAATATTGTCGATGTATTGATGATAAAATATCATTGTGATCGATGTTGAAATGATTTGTTTCCGAGAAAAATTCGTGTAAACGATCGATATCATCGAGCCAATAATCATTAAGATCGGAAATCGTTAAACATTTGAGAACTGTTCGAATGAAAAACGGAAACGGACCGCTGAGGTATTTCAATGTTAAAATCGCAAGTAAATAGATTTGATTTCGTTTGGTATTGTCAATCTTTTTGCCGGCATTTGTCGAGGTATTAATCGTCGAAATCAAAAGATTAAACAAGCCTAACGAAGATGTTGGTTGTTGATATTCGATTTTCCATAATTGAAAAAGGCAATCGTTCAATTCACGATTATAATCTCGTGTGTCAATCGATTGTGTCCAGCCCGACCAGAAGATCAACCAACGACCGACGAATATGAAATTTACGCATAAACGCGTCATTTGCCATGTGATCGATGAAAGATAATACAAAAGTGTGTTGTCAATAGTAACGTAGAGCTTTTCGCAACATTGACGATAGCAAATTCGAGCATCGGCGAGTTGATTCTAGATGAAATCGGTTTTTGTTTATAGAAATCTAGATAATAATATTTAAAAAATAAAAAGTACCTCGGACATGAGTTGATCGGCTTTTTTCTTGTAAAGATAATACTCTTGCATGTCATTATCGTCGATAATTGGCTCGCCATAGACGAATAATTTGATTAAACAAACGAGACAGATGGCAAGATTTAACATCCAAGCTACTAATTGTCGCCATGACGTGCTGAGAAAGCCTATCGAATAAAACAAAACAAAAAAGTCGAATGTAAATCGAAGAACCAAACGAGCAAATCTACTTGGTGAATTGATATTTTCATTGTTGTTCGTCGATTGTAACGTTCGTGACGAGACAATCGATTGGATTTCAGTTGGATCATGAAGTTCCGATGAATGTATACGATCGAGTAGATAATTAAACGGATTAGTAATCAACACACAGAGCATGAAACAGCATAGAATCAAACGAGAACCATTGACCATGCCTTGTTTGCTCGTACGTTTTTGTCCTAGACAACGGAAAAATGATGATGTTTGACTTTCGTTGGTCGAGACATACGTTTAGGAACGGGACTGTATGCTTCATCGCTTGAGCAGAATGTCGATTCGCTCGATTCGCTGAATGATGATGGAGGTGTTGTTGGATTTTTGACGATCGGCGAACATTCGTTGTCTGTTCGAATGTCGACATCTAAATCAAACGAAATCGATATGAGTTGTTTTCAGTGATTTTCGAATTGAACTGACTCGGAAGATTCAATCGTTTTAGGATTGTTTTCAATGTGTGATTTTCTTCTTCTAATCGACGATTTGTCGACTGAAGTTGACGAATAAAGTCAACTGTTCGTCGTAGAACGCCCGATTTTTGTACCTAACCGAAAACAAATCAAATTCATAATTCAAACAAACAAAAAAAAGCGAAAACAAAAGCTACTTTTTCATCTGTATCTGCAACGATTTCTTTTAATTCAAGAATTCGTTCGTTAATACTCGATCGGTATCGTTTTTCAATCGCATTATGCGATGATTTTCTTCGAACACGGCCGCCTGTTGTACCATTGAGATTTGATGTTGGCACCTGATTATTTGTCGGCGAATCATGACGAGTATTTTCATCTGAATGATTCGTTTGATTGATGATTTTCAATGGAATATTATTTCCAATGATGGTACTATTTTCGAACAGACTTGAAAATGAACCGACATTTGACGTTGATGTGTCGGGCGTTGCGCGGATTAACTATAGGAGAAAAACGATTGAAAACAGCTGAAGATGAAGAAGAAGAAAAGTGTTTACTGCTTGAAATTGATCGAGAGTAACCGGGATAGGCTCGGGCTTTTTGACTAATTTTGGGAGATGAGTAGACGGGACAGTTGAGCGTGTGCGTTTATTTGTTGAAGGTTTTCGACGTGATTCGTAATCGGACATATCTGGAGGTGAAATCGACGATGTCTGAAAAAAAAGAACACATTTGTCGAATAGGAATCAAAATGAAAGGGAGAATTACATCGAGATAATTTGTTGGTATCGATTGTGGTGGTGGTGATGACGAATATTTAATAATTGTCGGTTGATTTTGATGATGCTGTTCAATTAAAGATTGTAACGCATTCGATGACATGTATTCATTCATTGCTGGCGATTGTTGTGGTTTAACATTTGCTAATAAAGCTGTGTCATACGATGGTGGTAGATCTGTTTGTGAATATGTATTTGAATTAGGTAATGAGTCGAAACATTGAAAATCATCTGGTTTAAAATCGAATTCCGAAAATAAATCATTTAAAGCAGTATCAGATAATTTGAAGTCACTTGTTAGATAATCTCGAATATCGCCAACATTATTAGGATCGATGGCTGCTGCCTGCTGTTGTTGTTGTTGTTGTTGTTGTTCATATTGGCCTTGAATTTGTTGATATTCATCGAATTGAAATAGATTTCCATTCATCATTGTTCTCGTTTATTATTTAGTTGCTGAACATAGACGAGAAATAATGAGTTATGAAATATGACGAAATGTTCTTTTGGTTCGTTTTTAAGTAACAACTAACTGGTTTCCTCTTTTTAGTAATAGATCACGCCATAACTTTACGTACTCAAGTATGAGTCATGTTGATGTCAAATTGTTTTATTGGATTTTATCATTGATTGTCATAGAAATCCTATCAGATTATTTCGAATTCATTAATCGAACATTTTCAAATTGCATTCTCATTTTCTTGAACTAAAAAACATCGACGATCTATTTATTTCGCTAATTTCAAATCAACATAGATGTCGTTAGTAGTTCATTGGAATAAAGTATAACAATTTTTATTTGAAATCTCTTTTGTTCTTCTTACAAAAAAAAACACAATACCGGGCTGTAGTATATACATATTCATACAGATACACATACAAAAAAAACTGATATTTATTTCTTTCCTAATTGTCACTATTCGTTTTCGGTCGTTGTGTTTTCCAGAAACGTTTAACTTCTTCATGGCCAGCTTTTGATACGATAACGCATCGTTTTTGTGTATTACTCCACAGAAGAACATTCAAATCCTTGAATAAACAAAATCAAAATGTCAAAAAAAAACATTCTTTTCTGTTTTCTAAACAAAAACACATACTTTCGCATATTTTTCGATTAATTCAAAGTCAGCTACACTATTAAATTGATTGTAAAGCATTCCTTCTTGATCCGTAATCCGATCTCGTTCCATTTCCCACAAACGAATTTGATCACTGATTGTCGTTGGTATCAATGGTTTATTTTCTAATAACTAAATCACGTCAATTTGTCAAAAGATATCGAAATCATTGTTCATGTTTATACTCGTTTACGCATTTGTGGATGTGCATGAGATCGAATAAAGTTGAGAATTAAATCCGATGTTATGTCATTACTTAAAGCTTTGCGAACACTCTGTCGAGTTATGATGCCTACGCGCATATTCGGAAATCTAAATATCAAATCAATATTTCCGAAATGTGTGTTCGCATTCGAATTACTTATAGAGCATTTTACAGAAAAGTTCAATAATGCTTAAATATAACTTATTATCTAAACGAAAGAGAACGAATATACGTAGATCGGTAAAAATATCTATTTGAAATCCACCTGTGTAAGCGTAAACACGATAATTTGTTTCGACAATAAGAAAACCCGATTGAATTTCATCGGGCACACCTAAGTTATCCGATGATGCGCCTGTGGCTAATCCTGATGCGAGTTCAATGGCAAGTTTCGTTGGATAGTATCGTTTAACTTTCCTCTGAAAAATCAAATCATTAACTCTCCATGTACTTCGAATAAATTCGAGTGTTTACCGTTCTTTGCCAGATGAGACCAAGTTCACGAAGATGTTGAAGAAAACTATCTTTGGCTGGACTAAAGTTTTCACATGAATAATCCTGTTCGAATGGAGAAGAGAAAGACTTCGAAATAGATTTCATTTTGCGAGACACAAACTTTGCCGAATGTTGCAAAACTTAGCTGAAATAAGAAGATTAAATGTTCACTGATATCTTCGCCACGTTGCTAGAAAATGAGAATGTCATTTCAATTAGTTTTTCATGTTCGATAGATATCGAATTACTTGACGAGTTTCGAGAGAATTGATAATAAAAAACCAAACTTGTGATCGTCGATCCATTAAAAGAAATTTAAAGCCAGCACCTGTGATCGAAAACGGATCTGCGGTTTTTGAAGACGCATCTTCAGTTCTAAGAAACAAACGAACGAAAATTTCGTTTTATTTCTCGATTAGTTCGAAAATCAACGAACTTTTTTAATAATTTTGCATGAAAAAAAACATCGATTGTATCACGCGTAATTTGTTCTCGATCTTTACTAACGAGATATTTTAAAACAAACTAACGAGAAGAATTTCTTAGCAATTATCTTCGAACAATTCTGTTTGCTTACATCCCATCGGTCCGATGAATATTTATCGAGTTCTTCAGCTTTTTTCATTGTTCGTTCATTTGATGTCGAACTCGAGTCAGTTTCATCGAGCCAATTGATCGAACTAAACACTTTTTCTTCATTGTACAACAAAATCAAAGATCATTTCTCACCCGCCAAATATGGCACCCGTTAAATTATTCCTAAAAGTCGCGTCTAATTGCCAATGATTCGGCACATCTTTATTCCAAATGCCTGTTTTCAGTAGCATTGCACTTATTTTTTGATATGTACTAAACAAAGAACAATACGAAGACTTTAGAAATGCTAATTTTTTTACTCTTGATGTGATGGATTTATCCATGATGAAACAACTTCTTGACTTATCGGTTGTGGTTGCCCATTTATTTCCGAATTGGGCAAACAGATAAATCGCATGATAATCGTTCTTGCTAAAACGGGCAAATCACTAGAAGAATTTGAATAATCAATCATTCGAATTCATTCGTAGGAAAATTTCGATTTCACCAACCGAAATATTGCTAAACAACTCGCTGGATGTCGGTAGATATTTCGTATGACATTCGTAGGTAAATTCGCAATATATTCTTGTAAATTAGCAACTTCTCTCGACATACTTTTCGTTAATCTAAAAAAGCCTTTGGATTTTATCAGAACATTGGATTTATTCATCAACAATCAGATATGTTCGCTCGTTTTTTTTCCTTCAAACAACACAAAAAGAAAGAGAGAACACAACATTCAACAACAACCACAAGTTATTAACTAATCTGTTCAGGTGACCAAATCTTCAATGTTCGATCATAGGATACCGTTGCAATCCATCGGCCATCTAAAGATATATCTGCTGACATGATTTTCTGTTCGTGTCCCGTCGACGAATACAATGCTGACCAAACAGGATGCATCCATAGTTTAATTGTGTTATCATATGAAACTGTGACGAGATAATGACCGTCTGTACGCTGAAATTTAACTGTTGAAACGAGATTTTGATGAGCTGCGATGCTGTACGCGTTTTTCGTTTGACGTAAATCCCAGATTTTACATAAATTATCTTCAGCACCCGTGGCAAGATGATATCTAAATGTTAGAATGCAGATTTAAAAGAAAAAAAGCTAATTTTCAACTAACCCATTTGGCGAAAAATCAATCGAAATAATTGGTTTTAAATGTCCTTCTAAGAACATAATACATCGGCCGGTACGAAGATCCCAAACACGACCATACGCATCCATTCCACTACAGAGAATAAAAAATCAACAACTGAGCTTTGATTTGTCAATTTTTCGTTGTTTTTACATACGCTGAAGCTGCTAGACTTCCGTCACATTGAAATACAATATCATGAACCGCTTTCGAATGACCTTCTTGATGCAAAACTTCGTCTTGACTTTCCAAATCCCATAAACGCCACGAATGATCATAACTAAAAACAACTTCATTTTCAAAAATTCGGCAACAAAAAACAAACATTCTTGTTTTACCAAGCTGTCGCGAAAAATCTTCCCGATGGATGAAATTTAACTTTCGCTACTCGATGTGGCGCATGACCTTCGATCTCTACCATTGGTTCGTCACTTTCTAAATTCCATAATTTGACACTTCCATCGAATGAACTCGACGCTAAATTAACCATCGATGGGTCTTGTGTTAATGTTGCTTGAGGATGCCAACTAATACAGCAAGCATTCACCGTATGACCACGTAATGTACGAACCAGTTTACAATCTGGTACCGACCAAAGTTTACAAAGACCACTCCATGATGAAACAGCGACCATCTTGTCGTCAGGACTGAATTCACAATAGGAAAGCGGTCGACCATCACCAACTTGACTGCAGTGTAATGATGTTGCCTAAGGAAAAACTCGAATTGAACGAATTGGCGATAGATTTTGGGTGAATACGTACTCGTAATCGACGGTAGAGATCTTGGATTTTAGCTGTTCGATAGACTTCTGGTGTAGCGACATAGTCTTTCAATTTTTGAATACGTTCTTTTGCTCTAAAACAACAACAACAACAACAAAATTAAATTCCCTTTCTCTCGATTGTCTCTCACCTCGGCAACGAATATTGCGCAATCCAATATCGTGCAAGTTGTAAATCATCAGGTCCTTTATGATACCAAGTCGTTTCCTAAAATTTTCTTTGTGGTAAAGAAACAAATCGAGAATATGAAATATGTTTTCATACCTCTTTTGTATCTTCCATTCGTTTGTCATCTTCTTCTTTTTTCTTCAATTTCTGCGCGATTTCATCGTCAGACAGACGTGAAATTATATTTCTCAAACGTTCACGTCGTTCAGCTGGTCCTTCACCGAATAAACCTAATCAATAATAACCTTGTTATTTTCTTAAAAAATAAATTCATTTGTTTTCTATCAAATGTTAGTTACTTACAAATTGGTTCGTTTAACTGACGAAGATTTACTTTCACTTCGATATCGTCCGTTGAAACATGAATTTGTCGAGCCTTGCAACAACAAAAATAAAACATTATTTCAATAAAAGAAATCGTTTGAAGTTTCTCACTCGTCGTCGTCGGTCAAATTCAGCTAGTAACGCTTTTTGTTCATCGCCTATCGGTTGATCTTCCATTCGAACCGGTTCATCTCGTCTCATTGGTATCAATGGTTGTTGTTGCTGTTCATAGGCTTGTCTCGCTGCAGCCTGTTGTAAAAGTTCACTATGTACACGTTCAGCATGATCGATATTCATCGATGATGTCGTTGTCGGACGACGACTTGGTAATGAAAGTTGCTCGTCTTGATCCATCTAAAATAAATTCTTGTCTATTTTATCATCACAATCTAATAACCAAAAGAAAAAAAGAACAGAAAAGAAAAGAAAAAGAGCGTATGTGGTTTTTTTTGGTTTATTCAATTCCTAACAAGCATTTTTAATTCGACTGAAACATTCCATGAGTTGTACATGTACATGATTATGAAGTTTGATCGGTAATAAACCAATGAAACGAAAGAGTACATCAGCTTGTCGTTTTAATTCATCAAGAAGTCCATTTTTATTCGTACTCAAAATATTCGATTTACGTTGATCGAATGAACTTGTCGATGAAAGTAGGAGATGTTGTTGATTCGTTGTTGATTTATTTTCAATATTAGCTAATAAAGCCATCAATGTTAATGTTATTAAAATAATATCTGAATAACAATCAAGAATTTCAGTTGAATAATAATTCATTGATTCTAAACATTGATCGATTTGTGTGTGAGAAAATGGTAATAGAGATAGTTTTTGAATGACTTCATAAGCTCGATCATATTGTTGACTTTTGAATAGTTCAATGTAGATATAGATATCAAGAAGAGTATATAAGGTTGTTGTTAAACGATCGAATTCATTGGGAATCGATGAAAGACGTGATGCAAATGCACGAGCACTTGAAAGAACATTGACTGATGCTGGTGTATTCGATGATATTAACGAACGAATCGATTCCGAGAGAAGTTGATTGTAGATTTGACAAGCTTGACGTGCTTTCTAGAAATTCAAACAGAAATTATTCAATTTTCAGTCAATATATCTTTGTCGTTTTCGATTTATACATTTGAACGATCGTAGAGTATAGCAGCTAGTTCTAAATGACCACGTTTTTCCAGATAAAGTCCAACATTAGCTGTAACAACATTCGTATCAATATCTAAATGATCAAGTATTCGAGCCTGAAAATAAACAGAATCTCTTTGTGTTTCGTTCTGTATTAATCATCTATGAGAATAACTACTTCAGTTAGAACACCTTGTCGATTAACACCAAATAATCTTTCCAAGAGATTATCAATATCACTTTCATTTAATTTCAATAATAAAACAGCTAAAGACTCAATAAAACAATTTTCTCCATCTTTTTGTCGAATTTGTTTAAGTAAATAGAAATAATTAACTATTTGCCATAATTCACTATCATATCGACATTTTTCCGTGTAAGTTGTTAATAAACGTTGATAATTCAACGATTTCAATGGATCTTCATTGATTAATGCCGCTGTTACTAAAGAGAAAAAAAAACGAACAAACTCAGAAGGTCAAATATCGATTCAATTTACACATCGGACTATCAGATTTTGATGCTGTCGAAAGTAAACGATTTTCGTGTAGATAAATAGCAAGATGAATTGCATGACATCGAAACTGTTCGATTTGATTTAATAAATCAATGGCTGTTTCAAATTGACCAGTGAGAAGTAAACACATGGCATATTGAATTGGTTTTTCATTGAATAAACTTCGATTACTACCTATTAGAAAAATAGGTTATTTTTTCCTCATTTCTATCGAAAACAATTCGTTGTCTTACTGCCTTCGTTATATACAAGTTTTTGTAATTGATTTAATGACATTGTATCCGAATTGGGAAAGATTATTTGTGATAAACGAAGCCATAGTAAATCATCAATTGAATTGACAATAAATTCGTGCATATTATTGACATCATAAGCAGAGAGAACCGAAAGAACAATACTAAATTATCGATGATCTGAATTTTCAAGATCGAAATCAATGAAAATTTACCTTTTGAATGGATTTGTTCGATGTTCTCGATCGTAGACATCTTGAATTTTCAAACGAATTGTTGGATCAATTGATTGATTATTATTTTTTATATAATTTGTTAACCATTCAACTGCATTGGTTAGACTGACAAATCACGAGATGAATTCTTTGCAAGTATAGTTTTTCGTATCTTACTGGCAACGTTTAGCTGCATTCAATGCTGATTGTATGTCTCCTGCTCTTAAACAATAGAATATAATTGCCCAAATTGGTAGATCATCAAGATTTCCATCCTAAGCAAAACGAAAAAACGTTTTTCTTTTCGTGAAATTTTCATTATTTACGTACATCATCAATTATATGAACAATATTCGGATGTTTTTGTCGAATATATCGAATGATTAATTTATAAATTGAACCTGGTTTATGTAGATCATCATCGGGTACGAGGTTGATGAATAATTTCGATAATTGAATACGAAATCTAGATAAAACAAGAAAACTAAAATCGATGGAAAACTCAGTTTATCATACGAATATTCGAGATAAGATCGTGCTGTTGAGACAATCGCTTGTTGTGCTGATACGGCTGTTCGATTAGTTAGATAATCAGATGGTAATTGACTCATATAACGAACAGCTTGCCAGAGATCAACTGCTGCCTAAATCGAAACGAATAAATCCTTTGTGTTTTCGAGACTCAACTAACTTGTGGTTGATTCGATGGTTCAACGACATTGGTAAATTCATCGATTAGATTTTGACGAGCTACTTTACCGACATTATAAAGTGCAATCTGAAAGCGAAAGAGAAAGAGAGAGAGAATTTATTTTCGATGAAATCAATGTTCAACTGACCACTTTGGCATAAGCAGCTTCAACATTTGATAGACCTCGATTTAATGTTCGTGGTGTTTCAAAACGTTTAATCTAAATCAATTATGTTTTTAAAAAAATCGATTTTCACAAATTTCAATTTTACCTGCATAGCATTCGCTTCATCCAAATAACTTTGATCATGTTTCGATATACTCGAGAGAATATTTTGTCGTTGTTTTTGCCAATTTGTTTCCAAGACATAATTACTATGACGAGTTATTTCGTCATATGTCTAAAGACGAAAACTCTTTTTTTGTCTCAACAACAAACAAAAACGAGCAAAAAAAATATATCTGATCTACCTTGTCTTCAATCATGCGTAGCATCGATAGAAGTGCTTTTTCTCTTTCCTGTTTGAGATAATCATTGAGATTATTCGGTAGTTTACTGTCGAATTGCTGTTCGAATGTTTCATCTTTGAGAATAGTCGTTGCGGTTGGCGCTGCGATTGTTGTTGTTTGTAAGGTTTTATCGATTTGTTCGAATTGATCTTGTATACGTTGGATATTAACACCTGTCGATGAATTTAAAAATGCCAATGTACTTAATTGATCGAGATTCGTGATTAATTCTCGTTTTGTTTTCAATGATGAACGTTGTCCTTCATCGACAAGTTGATTTAAATTTCGATGTAATGATAAATTATTTGTTGTTGGTGTCGATGTCGATAATACAGGTGGAATTTGTGTGTTTGTTGTTGTATTTAAAGTTTGATTTAATGTTGTTTGAACGGTTTGATTTGGTTGATTGGTTGTTGATGGTGAACGACCATAACCTAATAGCCAATTCAATGGACTTGATAACATGATCGATGAAATTTTGCTGAAATTCTTCTTGTATTTTACTTTTTTTCTTATTTCATCACCACAATGAAAAAACCGCTCAACCAATCAGGTTTGTTTTTCTTTCCTCCAAAAGTCAAAACGTATATCCATTGGATATTTCGTGGAAGCACGCGGTATGTGTGTGTATGTTCATTTTAATTTGATCTTTTTTTAAACGTGAATGTCAAATGAGGATTTAGCAAACGACATTTTTAATATCGAGATATATACATCATGTAAAATTCACATTTAGATTGACAATGTCTGCGTCGAGTGAAAATGACGATTGGATTTATTTAGCTAAGACACCTCCAGTTAACACAGTAGGACGGAGTCGTTTTTTTTTTCTTTATTTATTTAAATAAAATATGTTGTTGTTTTTTTCAATAGATGATTCTTCAAGGTGCTACGAGTCCGTTTCTATCCGATGAAAACATGTCTTTACTTCGGACAGAGTTCGTGATCAAGGATAAAGCTTAATATACAAAATTAATCCGTTTATATTTAGACTTGAACAAGCTCAAGATGATGACATAACCATACTCAGTGAGGAATCACCGACGTCTTTATTTGAACAGAATTATTATGCAAAAAACGACAATGAGAATGAGCCAGTATTAACACACCATAGTGTGAATAGCACTGCATTTGAAATCAAGTAAAAGTTAAACAAATAAATAGAAGAAAAAAATGTTCATCTGTGTGTTTTTAATAGAACATCAAAATCTCATAAAAATGCAAGTTTAATCTCATCGACATGTTTAATTCTTCTTGTTAGTTTTTCATTCCTACTTGGACAAATGATGACTCAATGGAGTAAAAGAAAAAAAGCGGATTTTTCGTGATTTTCATTTTGAAATTTGTTTTTTATTCGAAACTAGATCAACCAAGTTTAAATCTGCTTGCACGAGAACTTATGAAAACAAATCAACGTTTAAATGAAATTAAAGAGATTCCAATTGGTAAATTCGAACAGAAATTAACCAAACAGCTCGAGGACAAATTAAAACTTCTGATCAATGAACAGTTAAATTTTCTTTCCAAAATTCATGACCTTCAAGAAACACTAAATAAAACAAAAACAAACATGACAAACACAATTACTCAAGTAGATCTTTGATGATTTCGATATTTTTGAATATACAAATTTTCTACAATAGTTAACCAAGGAAAATAAACGTTTAAAAGAACAAGTGAACTTTTTAAAACATGGTTTCAGTTTGCCGCCACCTCCAATTCGACGTGTTCACTCATCGAATTCATCGAAAGAAGCAACTCTATCGATTAATCTTTCGAAATTTTTCGAGAGTTTAAGCGCGTCTGTGAGTCATCTCATCGATCATCGTCACGAATATTTACGTAAGACTAAGGAAAAGTTAAGTCATTTGACTGGTTTAACATCGAACAGACCTATGCCATTTCGGCAAGTGAAGCTAACTTATCCATCATGGTTTCAATCACGACAGAAACTAGCTCGACAATGGTCGTTTCCGTCACAACAACGACAATTCTGCTCAACAAAATCTTCGTATGCAATGAATAAAATGTGTTCAATGATTAAATTTTTCGACCAGTATTAATCTCAGGAAGATATTTTCTCTCTCTCTCTCTTTTTTATATTGTGAATAATTTTCTTTTTCTTCTTTGATAACGAAACTAACAATGTGATTCTTTTATTGTTAAAATTCAGTATTTGACAGAACTAATCTGTTTTTTAGATGATGAATGATGAGACATTAAAATATGCCGAACGTCTTGTACCTCATTCGTACATTGATTTAGCTCGGCAAGCTCGTCGATCGACCGATCAACAATTGAAATACATTGTCGAACATCGAAAACTACCCGATGAGCCCACCGACGAACGTCTTATCGAACAGTGGCTCAACGAAATTTCACAAATGGATTCAAATAATTTTCAAGGCAACATCGGCGTTGGCGAACGTGAAGGTAACTTTTTTTCTTTTCCTCTTACGCGCGAGACATGTAATTGATTAGGTCGAATCTATTCATCGCTTGTCGCGCGGCGTCACGCTAATTTTTCACACGGTATCGGTCGATCTGGTGATATCAATGCCGTACAACCGAAAGCAGCCGGTTCGTCATTAATTAATAAATTAACAAATGAACTCGTCCTCGATGCTGTTCATAGTCTCGGCCTACGAACGATCGAACATGCACTCGTCATTCCAATGGCAACCGGTAGGATTTTGGTGAGTTGAAATGAACGAAATGAATCCATTTGGATTTTGTTGTTTGTTATTCGTATAGGTATGACAATGACTTTATGTTTATTGACATTGAAAAAACAACGACCTTCATCACGATATGTTCTTTGGTCACGTATCGATCAAAAAAGTTGTTTCAAGGCGATACTAACAGCTAATTTACAACCGATTGTTATCGAACAACTTGACAATCAAGGTTATCTACAAACGAATACGACGGAATTCGAAAAGCAAATTCAACAATTGAATCCAACGGATATTTGTTGTGTTATATCAACAACGAGTTGTTTCGCACCACGTGCTATCGATAATATTCAACAGTTAAGTCAACTGTGTGAGAAATATTCAATACCACATGTAATTAATAATGCCTACGGTTTACAATCGACCAAAATCATTCATGAAATCGAACAAGCTAAACGTTCGAATGGTCGAATTGATTATATTGTTCAAAGTACCGACAAGAACTTTCTCGTCCCTGTCGGTGGTTCAATTGTTTTAACGTATGAAAACGATCTATTCGATCGATTATCTCAAGCGTATCCAGGCCGTGCGTCAAGCACGCCCACGATCGATATGTTTATCACACTTTTATCCATGGGAAAAACGGGTCTTGCTAGTCTAGTACAAAAACGTAAAGTTTTATTTCAAAAATTTTACGATACACTGTCGAATTGGTGTCGTGAGAATGATGAAATGATTCTTTCATCGAAACAATTGAGTCCAATATCGATTGCAATTTCATTACGACATTTATCGAACGAACATTTGACGGAACTCGGGTCGATGCTATTCACTCGACGCGTGTCCGGTGCGCGTGTTGTTCAACTAGGAAAAAAACAAAAGATCGAGTCATTTGAATTCGAGAACTATGGAGCACATTCAACGAATATTCAATGTTCGTATTTAACAGTTGCAGCTGCAATTGGCATCGAAGAAACTGATATCGATGTATTCATGAAAAAATTCGATAGCATCTACCAAAAACTACGACACAGTCATAACAGTGATTGATTTTTATTTTTATTTTTTTAAATTAAAACAAATCAAGAGATTGATATATTCGATAAAAATTCTATTTTTTTTTCTCAGTTTCAGATTTAAAAATGGCTCAAGTACTTGATGCTTATATAAATAAATCGGTTAATATCGTTACTGCTGATGGTCGAATCATCATAGGCACATTACGTGGTTTCGATCAAGCGATTAATATTATTCTCGAAGAAAGTCATGAACGTGTATTTTCTTCAACTGGTGGTGTTGAACAAGTTCCTCTTGGTCTTTATATAGTACGTGGTGATAATGTCGCATTAATCGGTGAAATCGACGAAGATCTTGATAGAAATCTTGATCTATCAAGAACTCGAGCTGATCCAATACCTGTTGCTAAAACTTAAATTTCCTGTTCTTTTTTTTTGTTATTTCTTATGAATCTTTGTCAGATGATTGTCTCTTTGTATGAAATTGAAATATTTTTTCTTCTTGCGTGTGTGTAACTGTTGATTCCAAAAAAAAAACTCCAAGAAAATAAAACCAAGAACTCCTAATCATGCAATGTATTAAATAGACTTTTTCTTTCGAATGGGATGAAAAATGGTTTTATTTAAAAGAAAGAACGAATATGCTAAAGTGATTAAAAAAAGGAAAAGAAAATGTTTTGATTTTAAACTAATGATTTGTTCATTTAACCATGAGCAACTTCATCGACAACGATGGCTAAACATAAGATAAATGGTACGTTTTCACCTGTTTCAACTTTAACACCATATTGATCGCCGACAGCGAAGAATTTTTTCGAAATCGTAGCGACTAATTTAGGACCTTTTTTGATTTTGAATTCACGTGAACGAAAATTGCCTTCGATGTTATAGGAACCAAATGTCGACTTAACTGAGAATTTCTTTCCGGCAATACTAAATTTACGTCTACGAAAAAAACAACCCCATTTATTTCACCGATAAGAATACGCATCGAAATATCTTACTTAACATCAGCAACGACTTTATTTTGTTCAAGAATTTGATAAGTAGCTAATCCAAGTGGATTGAGAATATGTTTGACTAGCCGAGAAATTTCATTCGTTTAGATAGGTAAAGATTTATGTTTTGAATCTTACTCGAGAAATATTCATGTTGACCTTTAACATCAGTTAATCGAAGATGTTTGCCTAAACCTAATTGTTTGAATCCGATCTAAACGAAGATAATTGTCGAATATTTTTATATGATAATAAGAAAAAAACAACGCGAATTTACAGCATAAACTGGTTGATCTTTGTCATTTTTAACAGTATAAGATGAACCAAGTGTAAGAACTTTTTGTTGAAGTTTATATTTAACTGTATTTTGCATTTTAGGTTTGCTTCCAAATAAACCATAGGCGCTAGCAATTAGAATGAATTGCAAAGCCAAAAGTTGAAAAGCGATTCGAGTCATATTTCTCTTTCTTTTGTTTCTTTCGAAAAAGACAAACAAATGTGTTTCGATGCCGACTTAAATACTCGGAATCAATAAATGTCGAATAAGCAAAACGAATAAATATATATATACAGACACACGTATATAGGTCTTATCTTAATTTATTGATGAGAGAGAGAACAACGATGGTCTTTATCGAGATAACTCATGTCTTTTCGAGGTAATACTTCGACCTTCGATGTGCTGAAAGACTGTGACATACTGTTTCGACTCTGTTTACTGCGTAGAACAATCGAGTCTAATCGCCTCAGAACGTGATGGCATTCGTTTCATGGTCAGATGATATTAACTACATTTATCATTGTTGCTTTTTCTCATGTATTTATAATCTACAGCTAATATAACATCTATGTTTTTTTTTCTTCTTCAAAAAAAAAAAGATAAAAATTTCTAACAGAAAAAAAAGAAGAAAGAAATCATCGAACTGTTGCGAGTTTATGTGCCCATTTTCGAACCAACCATCGCATACGTATCATTCCTATGACAACAGTAGCATAGCATCGAAAACGAAAACGATAATTCGATGAACGTCGTTGAAATTTCGATTTTAGCATTGGTTTGACTTTTTTATCGTAATTCAATGAATACGGTCTAACATCGCCTGTTAAACGACGTATTTCATTCAACGCATACGTCTCCGTATCTTCGTAACCTGTTAATAAGATTAATAAGTAACGTTTTTGATAGATTAGCGCTTTGCGATATGCTTCACAACGCAGATATTTAAAATAGAATCTATTCAATTGTTGCGTATTGTTGATAGTCGATGGTTGATTTTGATTTTGTTTTAAATGTTCAAGTTGATCTTTTAAATAGATTAATTGTTCTTTTGTTTGATCGAGTTCATTGATTAATAATAAACGATCTTGAGATAATAATTTACTCAATGCATTTCGTTGATAATCGCACATATGATAAATATCTTTTTCGAGTTTCGATGCATTCTTATGTTCGCGTACGTCGATTAACCGACGTTCTTGTTCGCATCGAAAGATTTCAGCAAGAGACTTAATCAATGTATTTCCATTGGCATTTGAATTTATATTTGATATTAATAAACGTAGAGCTGAATTTTCTTCGTGAAGTTTTTGTAGCGATTCGATTGAAGCGTCGGTTGTACTCAAATTGATTCCGTTCAATCGAAGAGAAAGAAGTTCACTCAATGATAAAACATGAATGCCTAAAAATAATTAGATTAATTTAACTTTTGTTTCTTAAAAGATTAATTCTTTTTTCGAATATATTTCATTTTTTTTTCAAAATCTCAATTTTTATTGACTATTTGTATTTATCAAAGACGGTCTTGAGTCTTCTATTGTATTGACAAGAACATTTTAAAGTATTCCAATTGAAATTCTGTTTCGTTCTGTTTAAACTTCAACTACCTTCAGTATGTAATTTATTGACAAGACGTTTAAGTTCATCGCCATCGATTGATTGTTGTGATTGAAGTTGTTGTCGTTGTTCATCTTCGAAACGTTCAAATTCTTGTGCAATACGTAATTGTTCACGAATTTGTTCGCCAATACTTTGATCAAGATTCAAACTATTATTCGATGTCAGATTTTGCATTTGCTGTTGATATTGTTCGAGTAGACGTTCACGAAATTCAGTAAATTGTTGATCATATTCACTTTTTAATCGAAGACGAATTTCTTTTTAAAAACAAACAAAAACAAGTATCAAATTTTATTCTTGCCGATCATGTTTCTTTCATCGATTACCTGTTACTTTTTCTCTGAGTTCATGCTCGTAATGTAACCGAATCCGTTCAAGTTCAAGTTGATGTTCATTTTGCGATTGTTCATAGCGTTGTTTCCAATCGATCTCAGGCGATTTTCGTGAGAAGTCCGGAACTTCTTGTTGTTCGTTCGTTGTTGTTGTTGTTGTCATTTCGAAGTAGAAATTTTCTCTGAAGTGATAAGAAAAAGAAGAAGCAGAATGAGAATGAGAAGAAGAAGAAAAAAATCTCGTTGCTAAGGTAGTCCGTAGCACAATACTAATGTCGGCTTTTTTTTTAAATGTCTGATTTTTCTGTCGTTTTCTCTTCTGCTCTTTTATATCCGTGTTATAAGCTGACGTTCTTGTGTCTTATATTCACTAGTCTCATTCAGTCGACTGCACGCTCGTCTTTTTTTTCTTTCTCTCTTGTGCCGTTGCATGTTCAACTTTTTCTTCTTCTTCTTCTCGCGTCTGTTGTTGAGAGGATTCTGCTTAACAACAATAGTTAAGAACAGAAGTCGAAGAAAAAGAAAAAAAATACATTAGACTTGTCAGATTTAACGTGAAATAAAAGCACATAAGGGTAATAAATACAAATCAAGAGCGAGAGCGAGAGAGAGAGAATGGAAGAGAAAGAGAATGTTTCTATCGATTGATTGATAGTCGCAAACGTTTTGTTTTTCCTTTGATTTGCATGTTCAATCGAATTGTGTTTTTTTTGAAAATAAAGGAATTATGATTTCCATTAAATCTTTAAATTCTCCCGCACAACAAACATTTCAATGGAAACAAAAGCATTTTCCACACCCACAATGCTTCAACGAGCGTTTACGCTTACAAAACAAGCGAATGAACAGCAACTATCAACTAATTTAACTGTACCTTTGCCAAATCAAGGCAGTTATCCAAGACAAGCAAGTGTCAATTCCGATGTAACAACAAGTATCATGCCAAGTCCTCGATCGGCAACATTTGCACTTGTGCCACAACGTAAATTCGATTTCTTACGAGCACAACGACTTCTTCAGTTAGAATTAAATCGACGTTGTGCGAAAATTTCGACAACTACTCGATATGATCCGAAATTCTGTCAAGATCTTGTTCGAGATTTAGCTTCTCAATTACGTCGAATTATTAAACCTGATTATCTCAATCATGTTCGATATAAAACTATTGTTCTTGTAAATATCGTTCAAACAAAACCCAATCGACAAATTCATCAAGCAATAACCATGGTCTCACGATGTCTATGGAATCATGAAACCGATGGATCGATTACAGTGGAAACGAAATTAGGCTTCGATATGTTAGCTATTGCCACGGCATTTGCTATTTATACTGATTGACTTCTTTAGTTTTGTTTTATCTTCTATTTTATCATTTCAATTTCAGTTCACATAGAACACCTAATAAACCCACAGTCATTAATCTCTCTCTTTTTTTGGCATAAAAATCCGAGATAAATTACAAATACTTGTCAAGATCAAATTTCATTTGCGATCCAGCCATTTCGAAAAGAAAAGAAAGGTGCTACGACAACCTGTCATTTTACTGTATACATATTTATAAATTATAAACCTTGATAATCAGTATATTTATTTGCATTCTCGGTTTCATTAGTTTTTCTTTTGTATAGAATATATAGACCATCTGTTGCAATCATTCGTTGCCATTCACAGACCGAGAGAAAACAATTAATGTGTCTCTAGTTTTTCTTTCATTTTTGAATGTGATCGATTTATTTAAAACGTAATGGATAATATCGATGCAAATGGTGTTGGTTATATTGATCGAACTAAACTTCAACGTCTTTGTCCACATTTATCGTCTTTAGAAATTGAAACAATATTTCAAGAATTAGATCACGATCAAGATAATCGAATTTGTTTGAAAGAACTTTTAAAATCTGATGAATTCATTCAAGAGAATCCGATCGATTTTCAATTGAATCCTGTCAAAGAACATATGACACAAACACAAATTCAAGAAGTATTCAATAATCTCTCATGGTAGGACAAAATCAAATATTTTATTCGCAAATGAAAAGAAAACAATAACACCTACAGTTTACGACTGATTGCTTTTACTCTCTGTTCTTTTTCTGTCCTTACGGTGTCTCGAAAACCACCTCTGCATAATTTAAAAAAAGACTATGTATCATATCGAAAAGTGCGTGTGTGTGTCTATGTGCGTCAGAACATTTCTAGCAAATGAGAAAAAGGAGAGAGAGAAGAGAACGAAAATAATATCGATAGCTGTGTGAATGATTCTACCTACCTTGTGTATATATAGTCTTGTGTTTATTAGCTTTAACTAGTATTTATCATAAAATATTTATTTAATGAAAATTATAACGAAATGAATAACCATAAAACTTTAGAAGACAACATATTTTCCAAGTATGTAAAAGTGTTTTTTGTTCGCATTTGAATGTGCACCATATGTTTTTCTATTATCTATTGACCTGGCCTTCGAAATATTCATATTTTTCTATGTATGTGTGTTTTTTTTTATAAATAGTCAAGAACAAATCTACGAATTCTACGAGGCACTTCGCAGTAGCTCCGATGATATTACTGATCAATTTCAATCGATACTTGAAATATTCGTTGCTGATATTCTCAAATATCGAAAAGATATCAAACGACTTGAAGATTCATTCAAACGGTAATAGCATTCGGCTTTGTTTTTTCTCTTTAAATCGAAAAAAAGTTTTTTTTTCTAGGGAAAAAGAAACAAATGAAAAATATCTGCGAGCTATCGAAGAAGATCAAGAACGAGATATGCGGCAATTAGAGGATAAAATTCGACAAGAAGTTAGAATAAAGACATATTTGTTTTGCTATTTAAAAAAAACCAATTTTGTTTAGGAACGACAACGATTTGATAATGAGCGAGAGTCGATTGTAGAAAGTTCTTCCAAAGAAATTCGAAATCTTAAATCTGATATACAACGTTTACAACGTGTAACTATTTCGTTGCTTTTGAATTTCATTCGATTTATTATTATTTATCTCGATTTAGATCGAACAGATCCACACAGATCGAAAAAACGAAGAAGATTCATCGAATATTTTACTTCATAATGAAATAGCGAAATTAAGAGAAGAAAATCAAAGTTTACATACATCTCTTAATGATTCTTTAACGACAATTGCAATTCTAAAAAGTGATTTACAATCAACTAAATCACAATTAACTGAAAGACAATCAATACTTTTACAGTTTGAAATTTTAACATAAACACATCGAACTTCTAATCAGTTAAACAATTTTAGAGAAAGACAGTCATTGAATGGAAATCAACGAGAAAGAGATTCCATGCAAACAAATATTCGACAGCTCGTGTATGTTGACAGAATAAGTAATTTCTTTGTCGAATAGAATTTTCTTTGATTTGCTAGTCAAGTGAATAAACAACTTCGTGATGAAAACGACTCATTACGAGCTAGTATTGAAACATATACAACGAATTCGACTAGCAGACATCTATCAACTGCATCAAATTTAGGTGCTTATTGGAATGACAATCGAGAGGAAAAGTAAAAACCAATTTTTTTGTTCAAATTTTAACTGAACGATTCTCTTCTTTTCCATAGAGTAACACCATCGAATTTGGTAGAAAATCGAGATCTCGGTTCAGCTGATGAACTAGGTTAGACTATTTTTTCTTTTTATTTTGAATAAATATTATTTGAATTCAGATAGTGGACTATCACTAATGACAATGCGTGATGCAACTGAATTTGAAACTGATAATGAACAGAAATTCGAACGACAAACATCCTTTCGAACAAGCAAGAATAAAAATGCTGATACTGATTCTGATGATGCATTCGTTGAAGTAAATTATCAAACGAATAAATGTTCATTTCTCATTCAAATGATCAATGTTTAGATTGATTTCAAACGTTCAACTCCACGACGAACTTCAAAACGAACTTCAACTCATCGAAATCTCTCGAAACAACGATCGACAATTGTTCCAACACCTATTCCAATACAACCCATCCAAGAATCGAATATATCTTTTGAGTAATTGATTTATTTTCTCTGAAGTAAAATCATAGTATGATTTAGTCGAATGTTTAAAATTGTTTTTTGTGGTGATGCTGCCGTTGGTAAAAGTACATTAATGATGCGTCTAACGAAAGAGAAATTTGTGAATAATATTAATTCAACAATGGGCGTTGATTTTCAAAACAAACAAATCGAAATTGATAATAAACATATTGCACTTCAATTATGGGACACAGCTGGACAAGAAAGGTTTACTCAAATATTTCCTTTTGCTTTCGATTATTATTATCATAATTATTCTGTATGTACTTCTTTAGATTTCGTAGTATTGCTAAATCTTATTTTCGTCGATCTGACGGTGTTATACTTGTTTATGACTCGACTTATGAACGGTCGTTTTTAAACGTTCGTGAATGGATTCAGACAATCAATGAATCAATATCAAAGAAAGTATCTGTTTTGATTGTTGCAAATAAAATCGATGCAAGAGAGCAAGCACGTGCACAAGGCAGACGGGTCATCGAATATGATGAAGGCATTAAACTAGCTAAAGTATTTTACTATAGCATCTTAATTTGTGTTTGAATACGATATTTTCTTCTTTGAATAGGAATATTCAGCTTTGTTTATTGAAACTAGTGCGAAAGAAGGCACAAATACGAATGAAGCATTGATTGAATTGACTCGGTATGTATCTAAATGACGATTGAATTGAAATTGATTTTCGATATTGCTTTGCAGAGATATGCAATGCAACGAAGATTTAGAACGTTTCCACACAGTTGGAATAGATTTAGATAAAAAATCAACAAAAAAATCAATCTGCTGCGGCAATTAATTGAACTAGAAAGACTAAAAGATCATTTTGTATATACCTTTTTCTTCTTCTTTATTTTATTATTTTTTAAATTGTAGAATTATAATCAATGTTGTGGTTTTATCTTGAGGGAATAACAGCCTTTCATTTATTGAGCAATTAAATTTTTCAACAACCAAAGAAAAGATGCATTTTCATACATATATTTTGATAAATGTTCATTCCGTTTAAATTAGATTGTAAAAGAGAAAAAAATGAGTTTTTTTTCCTTGAGCAAACAATATTTCAAGGAATTTATCATTTCATCAAATCAGTTGATTAGAAGATAAAATCATTATTCTAAAAACGATGTCGATAAGATGTTTTCTTTTAATAGATGAGCACTAGCAGTTTTTTTTATATTTTAATTAAAAATAAATGGGGAATAAATATGTTGTAATAAACGATTACAAAGATCATATGCGAATTGAAATGTCATAGGAAAGTTGTTAATTTCAGTTAATGGAATTTGACCGATTTTTCTAGTTATACATAATAATGATTCTAAATACGACGTTTTAAAGTTGGATCGATGTAAGTGGTGTAATCGGTAGAACTTTTCACACACAAATCATATAGTGTGTCGCAACAAATTCATTTGTACTAGACGAACCTGAAAATAGACAAAGAAACTGAAAAAAAAGAAGAGTTTGTTCTAAATTACCTGTGAAATCTACTACTGAACTGAAATGCGACGTTTTGTCGACTTATTTATCATTTTTCATTGATTCATTAACATTGTCGTGTATTTTTGGTCGATGTATAACCATCCAGGGCGATCAATACGGTCGCCGTGACGATACAAAACGGTAGCGTATACGGCCATTTTACACAGTTTACAGCCGTATTTTATTTACATGACCTAATGCCCATAGACTAAAGAAATTGGAGTATTTGAATATGCGTTTCGTCTATTAATAAAAATAGCATTATTTAATTTCTAATGCAGGCAATTATCTTATTATAAACAGTTCTCAGAAATATTCAAAGCAAAATACAATGGCAATAAGTTTGTTTCGACGGGATATAGATGTCGCACTATCATAGATTAGAAAATAAATTCGAGATAAGAAAACGATTGGAGAACACTGAATGAAACTATTGGTGTTTCGATTAACCTCTTGGAATATTTCGTTTTTAATCGATAGAAAAGTCTGGATTATTTACTCATCATTTTGAAAATTGTTGCATCCATATCGATTTCTATTCTTTCTCCTTATTGATTACTAAACAGATCGAGATATGTCCATTAATCAAGCACATTACCAAGGTGGTCTTCTCCTTTACCAAGGCGAACAGTAAGTTCGTCGAAATCAATAGAATTGTCTTTCTGATGAATCAATGTTTTAGAATTGTCAATCATTCGAAAAATGTAACTTTATCTTTCGATAAAGCAAGTCGTCAATACGGTGAAGTATTTCGTGGTTCGCATAAAGGCAAAGTTTTCGTAACAACACATCGAATGGTTTTTCTTTCCGATGATCAACGAGACAATCTACTTTCGTTTGCTATTGCCTTTATGTATATCAAAGATCTACGTGTCGAACAGCCAATATTCGGCGCAAATTACATCGAAGGCATTGCTGGTTCACATCCGAATGGTGAGCGTTTTAGTTTTATTTCAGAAGAAAAGAAAAGAAAAAACGTTAGTCATCCCATCGTCGACGGTATTCGTAAGGAGAAGGAGGTGGATAAGGTGGAGCACGATATTGATGAGGAGAACCTTGATTATATTGATGATATTCATGAGGAGATGGTAGGGGTGGTCGTGGTGGATATCGAAAAGGTCGTCTGGGTCTGTAATGATGATGATGGTGATGATGAAAATGTTGATCATTATCATCCTCTTGCTCTTCATTCTCGTGATGACGATCTATTCGAGGTTTTTTCGTTGTTAATATTTTTCTCGTTGCTGTTATTGGTTTTCGTTGAGTTTTTGTTGCTGATTCACATGCAAACCAACCGTTGACCATTGATTTCGGATAGTTCGGCAAAAGATTGCCATGTTTAGCATCATAAACATACACAAATCGTTTCGTAAATATATAATGATGTTGATCGTAGGTAAAACCTGCATGTATAAATTCATTCGGTGGTGGATTGAGTATCGAATCGATCGTTCCCATTTCGAGTTCTTTTTCTTGATCGAATTCATCTAATCGGTAGATTAAACGATTTCGTATCAAATAAATCGAATTCTGATGTCGTAAAGCTACGCGAGGATTTTGTGGATAATGTTTGCCATGTAAAACATAAGGTCCATCGGCGTGCCAATGTGTTTTCAATTTCCAAACACGATGATCTCGAAATAGATACGTATAACCAATCGATGATTTAGCACATGCTGTGATTGTCGTGTCAGCTAGAGTTGGAAAATGTTCGTTGATTAACTTTGGTTGAGGATCCCAGGCTTGTTTTTTCTTTGCCTGATATCTCCAAACGAGATTGTCTTTGAATAAATAAAGTTCACCATCGGGTCCTTCGCAACCAGTTTGAAATTCGCCCGAACACCAATTATCAACCGGTAGTAAATTCGATGACGATGTGCTCGTCATCGTTGGTTGTTCGATCGTATGTTTCACTTGTGGTTTACCGTAGAATGTTTGTATTTCTCGTTGATCATCGAGTGGTAGTTCATAAGTTGCGTTAAATTGTTGATAAACAGGATACATCAATGCACCTTCTTCAAACGAATGAGATAAGCCGAGTGCATGTCCAATTTCATGTGCAGCGACAAGTCGTAATGTGTATTGTTCGTTTTCGTTTTTGTATGAATCAGTAAAAAGTTCGTCATCGTCGAAATGAATATCGCCGTGTGTTGGATAGAAAGCGTGAGCTAAAGTTGCGCCACGCCCATCGAAAGGAAATCCATCGTCGTGATCTTTCGATTGAAATTTAATTTTCAAATCAGCTGTCTCGGAATTCGAAGCCATTTGGAATTTGAGACCGGAGTATTTTTGCCAATCGAGAAATGCTTGATTGATAATACGACGAATTTGTTCTTGATTTTGAAAGGATTTTTGCTGTTTTGGATAAACAGAAATGAACCATTTGAGTTCTTTCTTTGGCCAATAGTGTGTATTGGTGTTGTTTTTTCGAGTTTTTGTTTTGCTCGAACGACTTTGAATGTTATTCGATAGACTTGCAGGTCGATCGATGTTAACTGGTTGACTTATTGAATCATATGTACCCAAATCAGGATTTCCACATCGAGCTTTGCGCATAAATGCTTTTGTTCGTTCGTCTAATTCACCTGTGTCCTATCATTTTAAAGATGTACTATCAAAAGAGTATAAATTTGAACTTACTGGTAATTTATAAAGACGTTGTAGTTTACGTATTCCTTCCGAATACGATGATTTAGCTAGTATGGAAAACAATCGTCGACCTTCGACTTTAGGTGTATAACCAAATTGTTGTAAATATTGGTAATAATTTGGTTCGAAAGTATTTCCATTGAGAATTTGAATGAGAAATAAAACGAATATTTGTACTTGTTGTACAACGACCATCGAATCGATTTCTTCTTCTTCTTTTTCTGTTGTTTGTGTTACATTGTTCTTTTGCGTTTCATCATTTATACTCGATACGATCAATTAATTGATAAGAACTTACGCTTTTTTTAATGATTGACATTTGATTTAGGTGGATTTCAAGGTGAAGTCAAGTTTCAATTAACCTATTCATCGGGTGGTGCCATTGAAGCGAGTGCAGCTTTACGACAGGTCAATTCGATTTGTAGGGAAACTCTTTTGCTTTTTTTTCTTTGTTTTCTAAAAGTGATTTTTTTTACTTGTAGTTCATCGAGAAAATCAAGCTGCACCACCGTAAGACGATTTTTTTTCTATTTGAAAGGTAATTCATTAAATATATACATTATCAATAGATGCTACGGAATGGCTGCTGAGAATTTGTATGAACCACCTCCGCCATCTTATCAAGCAGCTCAAGCATCGAACAATCATTTTGCTGGTAAACATTTTCTCTTTCTCTCTTCAAAATACAAGCAAAAATGTTTTCGTTCGTTTAGAAACTCAAATGTTTGTTTCGCCTGCTCAAGCTCCTTACGAAGGTGTCTATCAACGGCAACCAACAGGTCTACCACGAGCTGAATATGTTCCACAATATCCCGAAATGCCATCAGCACCCATGCAATATCCACCTCAACCAGCTTATCAAACAAATACCAATGGTGGTCAAATGTATATTCCGCAAAACAATCAAATGCCACCGTCTTACGAACAATCACAAAGCGATTTTCAACAGAAAAAACGCGATTAAAGAGAATCAAAAAAACTATTCATCTTTTTTCTCCTTGTATTTTACTAATTCTTATAAATCCAGCGATCATATATCGAGTATATAGTCGAGATCTATTTATTATTATTTCTTTCTCTTCATTTTCGGTGCAATAATGAAATGCATACGATTTTTATTTCAGATGGCTTCTAGGCGAATAACAAGTCGCGATGTTGCATCAATTCCACAGCCTGGCTTTAATCTACCGGACTCAATCAATTTCAGTCCTGATGATCAGCTATTGACGTATATTCGTTCGTCAAATCTAACATTTATGCGGCAACTTTATGCATATGATCTACGAACTGATAGAGAATATGTTTATACGGAATCGGATTCGAATTCGGAAGAGAATCTTTCAATAGAAGACAAATTTCGACGAGAAGTGGGTGTGTTTTCGATACTTTTTTGTTTGAGAATTTCGTTTTTTTTTAATTTTTAAATCTGTTTTCGAGAAAAACATGACTAACGAATGAATTTTTCAGCAACAACGTCTGCTAATCGCTGGCATAACTCGTTATCAATGGGCAAAAGATAAAACTCAATCATTAGTATTGATTTCAATCGGCTACGACCTCTACATTCACGATAAAAACGATCTTCGCCTACTGGTTCACTGCTCATATCTAACGCCAATCATCGATCCGAAACTATCACCCAACGGAGAATTCGTTGCTTATGTTCAAGATGATGAACTGTACTGCATATCAACAGTTGCATCGAATCCACCGGCTCAACCACGGCAGTTGACGTTCGATGCACGACATTGTCCGAATAAAACCAATGGTCTCGCTGAATTCATCGCTCAAGAAGAAATGGATCGAAATGATGGATATTGGTGGTCGGATGATTCACGGTTCATTGCGTTTACACAAGTCGATGAATCGAATGTGCCGCCTTTTCGTATTTCACATTCAGGTGCCGATGAGCCCGATCAAGTAAGTGCACACAAACAAACAAGCAAAGCAATCGAGTTTTTCGTATTTGTCAATCATCTAGGTCGAAGAACATCGATATCCATTTACTGGCAAATCGAACGTTCGCGTTACTGTCGGCGTCATTGATTTACTGACGACAGATTCGAAAAATCATCCGATTATCCACTGGATAGATTTAAGTTCATTCGATGATTATTACGTCGCACGTGTTGGTTTCTTTCCTGATCATACACTCGCATTGCAAATCGAAAATCGCCAACAAACCAAACTTCAATTATATCAATACGATTTCTTGAGCAAAAAACCATTGAAATTACTCATCGAAGATCAAAGTCAAACATGGATCAATCTCCATGATCTATTTTTTCCATTGAAACAAACGCCAAATCTATTCATTTGGGCTAGTGAACGAACGGGATATATGCATTTGCAATTGCATGATTATCAAACAGGAGAATTGAAACAACAATTAACAAGTGGCAAATGGATGGTGCAACAGATCGTTGATGTTGATGAAATGAATTCATGGATTTATTTCTTAGCTAATCGTGAAACACCTTTAGAAGTTCATCTCTATCGAGTTAATTATCGAAATGATTCGAATACAATCGAACGAATAACACAAGAGTCCGGTTGTCATCTTGTTTATTGTTTTAATAAAACTTATCAATATTGTATCACGCAATGGAATTCTATTGATCAATATCCTATCATTCGAATGATTGATGTTCATACGAAAGAAATCGTTAAAACTATTCAATCTTTTCAAAAATATCAAACGCCAATCATCGATCAATTTCATTTTGTTAAACCCGAACTATTCTCGATTACGAATCGATCGAATGTCACACTCTATTGTGCACTCTATAAACCCGATGATGAACAAACAAGATATCAAGCACCCTATCCAACATTAGTTTCCGTCTACGGCGGACCACATTTACAACGGTATGTATGCTGATGCATTAAACGAAAAGAAAGAAAGGAATTTTTTCTAGTGTGGTCAATTCTTGGTCCCTTCGAAGTGATATGCGTTGTCAACGTTTAGTTCAATCGGGCTATGCTGTCTTACGATTAGATAATCGTGGCAGTTCGAATCGTGGTGTTGCTTTCGAAAGTGCAATTCGATATGATATGGGACATTTAGAACTGGACGATCAGGTTGATGGTGTTCGATATTTAATTGAACAAGGCATAGCTGATTCGACACGTATCGGAATCTATGGCTGGTCGTATGGAGGCTATATGTCAGCCATGGCTTTAGTACGTGCAAGTGAAATTTTTAAATTAGGTATTGCCGGTGCTCCAGTGACACACTGGGATGGGTAAGAATTGAGTTTACAAAGAATAATTGATTCGAATTCGGTTGGTGTTGTTTTAGTTATGATACACATTATACGGAAAGATATATGGGTACGCCTGAAGAAAATCCTGAAGGTTATGAAGTATCGAGTATAATGTATCATATAGATAAATTAAAAGGACATTTGCTATTAATTCATGGTTTAATCGATGAAAATGTTCATTTTCGTCATTCAGCTCGATTGATAAATGCATTGATTCGAGCGAAGAAACCGTACGAATTAATTGTCTTTCCCGACGAACGACATATGCCGAGAAAACTCGATGAACGTATCTACATGGAAGAGCGCATCTTCGAGTTTATTCGCAAATATCTTTGACTCTTCACTGTTTTCTTTTTCTTTTATATGAAATTTTTATTTTTCGTCCGTTTGTCTTTCGTACGCTAATTTATTGTTATTTTTAGGCAAAGTATTTATCTTTATACAGAATTCAACGGTGAATATGTATTTTCTTTTTGTTTGCTTCGTTCATTTTTAAAATATCGAGATAGATGAGATTTCGTTTATTTTTTCTGATTTTAGATCTCATCAAATTAACATTTTCAAATAAGAAAAAACAAAAAAAAATGAAATTAAAAAAACAAGAGAATGGAACCAATGATGAGACAAAAAGTGGTTCAACAGGCGGCGTGCAAATTACAAACGAAGATCGAGAAAAAGGCGATTTCGACAATTTTAATCTCTCGAAAAAAACAATTAAAAAACTACAAGGTAAAATTTAGGTTTAAAGTCGATCGAAATGAACGAATTCACGTCGTTGTTGTTTTAGAACGAAATGTCGAATTTCTCTTTCCTGTTCAAGCTGAAAGTTACCAACAAATTAGCGAGAAAAAAGATTGTCTCGTTCAAGCTTATACAGGCACAGGGAAAACCTTAGCATTTGCTATACCAATTGTTGAACTACTTCAAAATGATTCGACGGTTAAGCTAACACGAGGTCGAGCACCACGAGCTCTTGCTCTCGCGCCAACAAGAGAACTAAGTACGCGAGAACGAAAAAACTCGACATCGATTTGAATTGTTTTTTTTCAGCAAAACAAATTTCCGATGATTTTCAATCGATTTCCACCGACCTTTCGGTTGTGACAATTTATGGTGGCAAAAAATATGAAGATCAAGAGAATAGTATTCGTAATGGTTGTGATGTTCTTGTGGCTACACCAGGTCGTTTGAAAGATATAATCGATAAGAAAAAATTAGACTTGACGAAAATTAAACATGTCATTCTCGATGAAGTCGATCGAATGCTTGACATGGGTTTTATCGACGATGTCGAAGAAATTCTTGGTCATATGTTTACTTCAAGTAATGAAACGAATTTAAAAAAAGTTCTTTATTCGATTGATTGATGTAGATCGAGATAATAAACCGCAATTTATTGTCTTTTCGGCTACAATGCCGCAATGGGTTTATCAAACAACGAAAAAATATATGTCCAAAGATTTTGTGACAGTTGATTTAGTCAAAGGAAATATGCAAAAAACATCTGCAAATGTTGAAGTAAAATTGAAATGATTTTGAACTTCAAAAAAAAAGAAACTTGTTTTTCTTAGCATTTAGCTGTGTCGTGCAGTTTCCATGATCGACCAGGTGTGATTAACGCGTTAGTTCAAATCTATTCGAGTTGTAGTCTCGATGGTCGTGCAATTGTTTTCTGTGAAACGAAAAAAGAAGCCGATGAACTATCCGTTAGTCATGATATTAAAGCTGAAGCTCATGTACTTCATGGAGATATTCCACAGGATAAACGAGAACTTGTTCTCAAAGTTTGTATTTCAAGATTTTTAACAACGAAAAAGCCAAACTTGAATTTCGATTCTATAGAAATTTCGAGAAGGAAAATATCGATTGTTGATTACAACCGATGTTGCTGCTCGTGGTTTAGATATTCCGGAAGTAGATCTTGTTATTGTCACAGCTCCACCAAAGGACGTCGAATCATACATTCATCGATCAGGTCGAACAGGTCGTGCCGGTGCTCAGGGAAAATGTATTTGTTTATACAAATCCAATCAATTACGTGATCTAAGACGTGTCGAAGTCGAGGCCGTATGTTTTGTTTTTTCGTTCGTTTTATTTGACATTTTGCTTCTCTGTAGGGTATTAAATTCACTCGTATCCATCCGCCAGGAACAAACGATGTTATTAACGCCTCATCGGCCGATGCAACCAAGTAAAAATTTACCTATTTAACAATCCGTTAAATTCCAAAAAATTCGACTTTTTCTAGAGCACTTGACACGGTCACTGAGGCGGCCATTGCGCATTTTCGTTCGGCTGCTGAGAAAATTCTCGAAACACGTGATGCTACGGAAGCATTGGCCGCTGCATTGGCATGCATCTCAGGCACGACGGATATCGTTCCCCGATCGTTATTGACAAGAAAAGAAGTATGAATAAACTTTGAAATGATCATTTCGAAGCTGAATTTGATTGTTGCAGAATCATACAACGTATATGTTAACAGTGACTGACGAGTTAAGAGGGCCAGGCTTGGTTTTTACAATGTTAAACAAAGTTTTTGGTGATGATTTTGATGCACGAGGAAAATGCTCGACGGTTGCATTTACAAAGGATTATAAGGTCAGTCTTTAAGCACAGAAAGAGCGAATTTTATACATGAAAATGATGATTTCAGAGTGCTGTCTTCGATATTCCGAGTGAACTCGATGAACAACTACAAAATCATTGGAAAGACAGTCCAAGAATTCAAATGAAAGCCATCACTGAACTACCAGTTCTAGATGACGCACCACGAGGTGGAAATCGTGGCTTCTCAAGAGCTAGCAATGGTTCCGGACGAGGTGGTGGTGGTGGTAATTTCAACGGAAATCGTAATTCCGAACGATCAAGTAAAACTTTTCGATATCTATCGATTTTTGTATTTTGCTTTTTCGTTTAGACGCTTGCTTCAAATGTATGTTTCGAGTCGAAAACGAAAAAGAATTTTTGAAAATAAATTTCGTTTTAGGTCAGAAAGAAGGACACAAATCTTTCGAATGTCCCGAAGCAAAAGGATCCGGTGGTCGTGATCGATCGAGTAACGGCAGTGGCTGTTTCAAATGTGGCAAAGATGGTCACAAGTCATTCGATTGTCCTGACGGTAAACGAGGCCGAGGTGGATCACGTGGTGGCGGTGTCAAACGTTCGTTTGCTGGCAATCAAGAAAATGGTTTTCATGGAAACGAAACAGCTCGAAAGAAAATCAAATTCAATGACGACGATGATTAAGCATCGACAATAAAAAAAAAAGTTCTTTGTTTTTGTTTTTTCTTCATGTAATCGTTGTTATTATTCTGATGTTCAGAATATTTCTTGTTGCATCACAATAAAAAAAAAGCAAATCGTCTCGAATACATTCGTTGTTCTCTTATTAAAAGTAATCAAATCCGAAGAGAACAAGACGAAAGAAAGAAAGAAAGAACGTATTTTGTGATTTATTATATCACGATCTGCACGATCGCTTATCTTGCTTATTGAAATAACCTTTGATTGTTTTATTATCAATCGAAATCTCATCAAATAACTAAAAAATCTTTCGATTCGTACTTTTACATCAATGAAAAACAACAATTCAATACTCAATAACACCTTAGCGGAATAATCTAATACAAATGTGATTTGAAGAGTCTGACTTATTTATAAATGCCATCTAAAAGTAAACCAAAGTAAAGAAATGTAATATAGGTTTCGAATCGTTTTTTCTTTTGCCTATTTCATTGAAAGCACAAACAGAAAGAGCGAGAGAAAAAGCACGAAGAATGAAAATGGGCGAGAAAAAAAATGTTGATCAGGTAATGGGCATATAAATTACAACATTGGATATTATCGACACGCGTTTTGTACAGAATCGCAAAAAAGAACAAAGTGCGAAGAGAAAACGAGAAAGAGAGAGAGAGAGCAGGAACCTCGTATAAGAAACGAAAAAAAATGAGATTCGTATTTCGACAGTGAAGGTTTCGAGTACTGAGCTACATACATATTACATATACTCATAGATGCGGCATAAAAACGAATAACACATCATCATCATCAACTCAATTTGATTCTCAGATACAAGCAAAGAATCACTTGACGTTAGTAAATTTCTTTTCGATTGTAGTCATGTAATTATTGTGAAAAGAATTTCAAATATGACGAAGAAATTTTCACATGAATTTACGCCTGTATCACAAGATGAAAATCTTTTATCACTACCGAATTCAACAGTTCGACATGGATCAAGTCGACTATCACTACATACGACGTTTTTTGACGAAGAAACTGAACTTGGCTCACCCAGTCATCATGTATCGTTGAAACGTTTACATAATCCATTTCAAGCTCGTGTCTATAATTTTCTCGAACGTCCTTGTGGTATCTCCTGCTTTCTCTATCATTTTTCTGTTTTTATTGTTGTTATTGGTTGTCTCGTTTACAGTTCGATTCTAACTGTTTATGCTGAACAATCCTATTCGATTTTATACTATATTGAATTCATTTTGTTTATTCTTTTTCTTATTGAATATATTGTTCGTGTTTGGTCATCCGGTTGTCGAAGTAAATATCGTGGTCGACATGGTCGATTATTATTTATGCGTAGGGCGATGTGCATTGTCGACCTTTGCGTGATTATTGGCTACGCAATATTATTATCATTGGGTTTGAATAGTACACAATTTAGTATTCAACTTGTTCGTTATGTTCGAATCTTACAAATCCTTCGATTTCTTCATGTCGATCGTCGTTTAACATCGTGGCGTTTACTCGGCTCAGTTGTTTATGATCATCGTTATGAATTAATAGCTACGCTTTATTTTTGTTTTATTTTTCTCATTGTTGTTGCATATTTAATTTGGTTAGTCGAAAAAGATGAAACCAAACCAGCAAATGAAGATATGTTTCATAGTTTTGCTGATACACTTTGGTGGGCAATTGTAACTATGGTAAGATAAAAAAAACCGTTCAGTTCATTACATCAAACTAACTAACTAAATAATCGACTTGTTTTAGGCAACGATTGGCTATGGTGATAAATGTCCTCGGACATATATTGGCAAGATGATAACATCATGTTTGTGTATATGTGGCGTTGCATTTTGGACATTACCATCGGGCATTATTGGTTCAGGTTTTGCTTTAAAAGTTGAACAGAAAAAACGTGAAAAACAATTCAATCGTTTGGTGCCAGCTGCTGCTAATCTCATTCAAAATTGGTGGCGTATGGTTGCATCTCGTCGTTCACATTTAGTTGCTACATGGCGTATCTATCGAATCGAATACAAACGTTCACGATATCAACGTCATGCCGGCTCATCATCAGCAATTAATACAGCTGGCCAACAAAATGATACTCTACGTTTACGCTACGGTACATCGGCATATAATTCATCAACAAATGGCCTTCAACCTGAAAAAATATCCTGGCGAAAAATCGAAAGTGCCGACGATCTCGAAGATAGTCAACGTGTTGCCATACGTATGATTCGTATTATTAAATATCATGTTGCAAAAAGAAAATTTCGACAAGCACATAAACCGTATAATTTCAAAGATATTATGGATGAAAATGCTCAAGGAAATTTAAAAGTTATGTATACATTAGCTGATATTCAACGACGTTTAGATCAAACATTAGGTCTACCGAAATCATATCCTATTCTCCTTTCGGATAAAGAACGTGAGCAATTAACATTAAATGCAAAAGTACAACGATTAGAAACGAAATTAACCGGTTTAGAGCGACAAACAAATCGAGTTATTTCATTATTAGAAGAATTATATCAACGATCGACTAATGGAAATAAAGATTTACTACTTAATAATAATAATCGAACATCAACTGTAGTCGAAGAAATATCACCAACATGAGTCAATCTCACACTCGATTTATTTTGTTTTCTTCTCACATATATATTTTTTTGTCTTCATTTTAATAAAGAGAGAGAGAGAGAGAGAGAAAGAAAAGCATTGTTGACTATTAACGACAACTACAATTGATTTCAATAGACTGGCTTATCGACACGAACTATCCACCAATCACTATGAGTAATACAGGTCTGTCTGTTTTCTGTCTGTTCATCATTAATGTTTCTTGTTTTGTTTGATTAATTTTTATTTATTTTTTTTTCTTCTCCTCTTTCTTTCATTTCGTTTGTTGATAATTTTATCTCTAGATTATTGTTTGTGTATTTCATTTCATTAGTTCTTTTTTATCTGTTCACATTCGTTAAACGAATAATGTCAATGGATTTAACAATGGATTTATCGATTCGTAAAAATCAACAACAAACACCAACGCCACCATCACGACCTATCCTCAATCCCCCAGCAACATCCAGCATGTTGCAAGGCTCAGCTGGCCGAAGTTCGCCTCATTTGCCACCGCCTCCATCAACATCATCCTCATCCTCATCACATAATTCAATTCATCAACAACAAATCAAACAACAAACACATCAATACGTTCCAATACCGCCAGCTGTTCAACAGCAATTGAACCAAGCTCAACAACATCAGCAACGTGTCATGCAACAAACAAAATACGTTCAATTACTCAATGTTATTGAAGAAATGGGAAAAGATATTAAGCCAACATATGCAGGAAATAAAAATTCAGCTGAACGTTTACGACGTGCTATTGCCTCGGCCCGTGTTCTTGTTCGAGAATGTCAACTTGAATGTGATCGAAATAGTCGACCTTAGGAACAAAACCAAATCAATATTCAATTCTACTAACGACTAATTATGTACATATACATAAATTTCATCAAAGGAAAAAAAATATCTGTTTGTGTCTGTTCTTTCTCTCTCTTCTTCTTTTTTTTGTTTATCAAATATATCATTTGGTCAGTTAAAAAAGAAAAAAAAAGATCTTCAAGAACAAAAAAAGACAGAACTAACACATAGAATGAATATCTTAATCTTGTTTAAGATAAGCGAAAGTCAAATAGCCTGTATGACCAGGCATAACTAACGGGCCGATAGCTGTTAGTGATGATTCACTTTCTGGTAGTTGTCGTTTTTTGGTTGATACATTCGAATCATTTTTAATCTTTTTATTCGTCGTTGTTTCTTGTTCATCACCTTCTTCTCCAGCTGCTTCTCGTTTGTTGTTTGTTTCTTCTGATTTTTCGTTTTGATTTTCATCGGCAGTAAAGCGTATTTTATTCCGATGTTGATACCGAAAATCATGTACACGACGTAAACATTCGACAGTATTGATTTCCTCGAAACCATTCTGTCGTAAACGTTGACATGTTCGTTGAACTTGTTCGATACATGGAGAAAACGTACACAATCGGCCACCTACAATCCGATTTCAATACGAATTTATTTGATTTTGAAAAACAAAAAAGAATTGAACCTGATTTTTTCAAAACTTTCATCACATGTTGAACAGCATCCCAAGGTGCTGGTAAATCGAGAAAAACAGCATCGGCTAGATTCTCATGTTGAAAACCATTGGCAAGAACATCTCGATGTTGTGCAGTTACAAATTGCGAAAGACCATGTTCCTATTGAAATAAAATCGGGGTTTATAAACTCAAAAAAAAAAAACTTTCTTCGATTCGGCTTACCCGAATTAGTTTACCTCAAATTCATTTCGGGCTAATTGCGAACGTAGTTCATGGAATTCAAATGTATGTAAATGACCATGCGGACGGATGGCACGTATTATCGAATGAGATAGTGATCCACTACCAGTTCCTATTCATTTCTATGTGCATTCAATCGATTGAAATAATAAAAAATTCTACCTGCTTCAATAACAATCGAACCAGGTTTAATATCTAATTCAAGAAGAATTAAACTAATATCAGCCATGTAAAGAATCTGTGTTCGATGTGGCAATGCAAGTGTCCATAATTCTTAAAGGCAGATTTTCAAGTTAAATATACGAAATTATCGGTTTGATTTACCAGGTACAATAGGCAATGCATGAATATACCCTTTTGTACAGATAATTTTACTTCCGAATTCTTTTCCAATTAAATCATTATGTTTTAATGCGCCGAATTTCGTTTGATAGACTTCATTTGCTTTAACTTTAATCACATGTAGATTATTATATCCTAGATAGAGGATAACTTTCGAATTCTCTTGAATTAGATTTGACATATCTAGAAAACAAAACGGAGGTTCTTATCACCAAAAATTTGTTTACTAATGAAAACAAACAAATCGAAATTAAACATTTAATTTTTCTTAAGAGCTAATAATTTTCCTTCGAGTTCTTCCGGTTTGAACACGCCATGTTCAGTTATAATACCAGTTATTAAATCAGCTGGTGTTACATCAAAAGATGGATTCCATACTTGAACACCTACGTCAAAAATCCAAGATGAAAACGAAAAAAAAAACAAAAACAATGTAATTACCGTCTGCAGCAATATTGACTCCTTTTATGCTCGTCATTTCCGATGCTGGTCGTTGTTCAATAACGATTTCTTGGCCTGTTTTTTTCGTTAAATCAATCGATGTTGTTGGTGCAGCAATATAAAACGGGATTTTATGATGTTTAGCAAGTATAGCCAATTGATAAGTACCGATTTTATTTGCTGTATCACCATTAGCCGTCACACGATCAGCACCGACGACCACAGCGTGAACAGGCTGTGTTCGCATAAGAAGGCCAGCCATGTTATCACAGATCATCGTATGTGGAATACGATCATGAACTAACTCATAAGCCGTTAAACGTGAACCTTGATTATACGGTCGTGTTTCAGTAAAATAAGCTAATTGAAGAAGATTATTAGCTGCTAATTGACGAATAACGCCGAGAGCTGTGCCAAAACCAACAGTTGCCAATGAACCAGTATTACAATGTGTTAGAATAGTTAATTTCTTTTGATCGGGATATTGTTGAACAATAGCTTCAGCACCGAAACGGCCTATTGCACGATTATCAGCCAAATCACGTTCGAGAAAGGCTTCTATAAATTTCAATAACTCATCGATATACGATGATAAATCATTTTGCTTTTCACTCAATAGTATCAAATAACCAGTGATTGTTTTCGCAGCATCAGCCATATTGACTGCGGTAGGTCGAGCCGTGACTAAATAATTCAATTGATCGGTAACAAACTGTTGAACAGACTCAATCGAATCGAATTTCGCTCGAGAATTATACAATTCAACTGCAACACTCAAAACTCCACAAACAGCAATAGCAGGAGCGCCTGAAAACAACACAAATATCTGATCGATCCAATGATTACTTCTTCTCTTTTCAATACCTCGAATCGACATAGTATGAATTGCTTTCCAAGCATCAGCAACTGTCTCAATCGAAATAAAAACCGATTGTTCAGGTAATTTTAGCTGATCAAGAATCGTCAACGATCCACGTTGATATCGAATCGCTTTCAATGTTTGATCGTTTTCCATGACTAAAAGAGATGGAATAAAGAATTCAAATGAGAACACAACAGGCAGGAAAAAAAAAGAAAAAACATGGCGATTTTATTTTGTTTTGAAATTTTAGTGTCTGAATACATAAAGCGTTATAATAAATGAGAAACCGAACAGAGAACAAAATTAATTTTTGAAAGACAGAAAAGAAAAAACGTTTTAACTAAAAACGAATACAGAGCGAGATTCTTGTTCTATGATTGTCAATGAGTTATACATTAGGGAGCGAGAATATCATCGTCGATGCCGTGTACATCAGGTCCTGATTCATCGAGAAAATATCCGGCACGAGACATTGGCCGCTCGCAACGACAACAATAATCACATCCGTCAGCTGCGAAATTACCAACACGACGCCATAATTGAATATTTGGAATGCGGTCAAGACCACGAGCACCACGTTGAACGTGATTAAAAACTATTCCACCGATAAGATAAACGGTAGCTATGCTGAATAAACTATAGCAGAAGAAAATAAAACGAATTAATCATTGAAAATTTGAGGGTGAAATTTACATGATCAAAAAAATGGCACCACCACTTAATTTATTATTTTTTTCAACTGTTGGACACATTTGTGGAACTTGAAGTTTAAACATAAAACTACAATGTCGTTCTTTGACTGTATCTTCTTGAAGAAGGGATAATTCACCCTAAAATTGAATTTATACGTGTCAATTTCAACTCCTTTCATTGTTCAAATTAACCGTGAACATGGAGCATTTAACTTTTCTCTTTTTTCTTTCATCTCAAGGTCAATGCACTCTCTCTCTCATTCTTTCTCGTTTTCTTCTAACCTGTTTTGTTCCACACATAAGCATAACCGATGCTGTACGCAGTGCATTACTACAAACATTCTGGTATTGATCACCATTTTCAAATGTTAACAATATCCAATTATCTATAGAAACAAAGAAAAATCCAGTTTTTTTTCTTTATCTTAGTTCGAACAATTGAATTAACCTTCTCCGACAAGATTCACTTGATCCGATTTTCCGAGAACATACGATGTATTATTTTCCGTTCCTTTTTGTATAATTGCATCATTATTAGCATTCTGTGAAACACATAGACCAACAATGTACGTATATCCATTCGTTGTTATCGTATAACTAAATCAATTTGATCGGCATCGAATGAAAAACAAAAAGAATTGTTACTTTTTATAAACATTCCATTTCGTCATTTTATCATCGAGATCTTTTGTATGATTACCACTATGAAAGTTACAAGCTCCATTGACAAATGAAATCAGTAACATAAAACCGAGAATACTACGTATGATAAACATCTAGAATAGAATATATTTTTTCGTTTTTCTTTCAGTTCTATTGATTATTTTTGCTTGAATATTGCTGATTAATTGACGTGTTCACACGTATTTCTATGCTTCATTGAGCAACTATCACGTCTTAACTAGCGTATCTTTTTCCTTTTTCGTTCTTCACTTCTTTATAGTTTAAGTCAATCAAAGAAAAAAACAGTGTGTCTTTTTACTATTCTCAAGGTTAGTTCAGTTTGCTTTTTTTTATATGATTGTTAAAACTCGAAAAGAAATATATTTTCGTTCGAAAAGCAGTGATAAGAGCAGACAGAGAGAGAGAGAGAGAAATAACATTTTTATCATTCTATTGAAGGTCGAAAACGAGCGAAAAAAAAAATTGTATAAGAATAAATTTATTCTCTTTTATTCTCTTTGCAATAGATCAATGTCAACTGTAAATTTCGAAACTTATCCGTTGAAATCAAGTGAAAGAATTCGTGAGAAAGTCCAAGATCGTCATTGGCAATTGTTCGAAACTCGTCTCAAAACATCTCAACCGTCAAAATACGAACGAACTAATTATACGAAATCGAATGACTATCGTATTATTGATCGATTGAAACAACCTGATCAAACGCAAATGCCAATCGAGCCGAAACAACGTTGGGATAATTTCTGTTCGCAATTAACAAATAAATCAAATGAAACCAATCGTTTACTCTCGATATTTCATAATGTTTGGATTAAAAATTGGAATACAACTACGACTGTCGAGCAGACGAAAATAAATCCGAATGAAAATCAGTTATTCAAATATTTAATAACGAACGAGCACGAGAAGAAAATAATTTCTTCGATTTTACATCAAAATATTTAATTTTTTCACGAGAAGAAGATTCATTTCGTTTTTTCTTCTCGTATTTTCTTTGTTTATCTACTGAAAAGGAGATATAATCGGAAAATCCTTTTCTTACCTTCATAAACAAGTTTTTTTTTTCTAAATAAAAAATCACAAATAATGGTAATTGAGAAAAAGTACAACAGACTCCAACAAAGGTAAATCGGGTAAAGTATTGTCAATATGGATTTTACTCGAATCGCATACTTTTCGACAGAGGTCACTGAAAACGGTTTTCAATTTTCTATCTTCATTGATTGATCTTTTTTCGTGAGACCGTGAAAAACAAGTCTGAGTGTTTTTTAGAAAATCAAATTAGAATATGCTAATCGATTTATCCGAACGATTGAATTTCATTTGAATAATGTTTTCTTTTATTGGTTAAATTTGAAACATAAACTGTCAATATATACTCAAACGATTATATATTTGTTCAAGAAATAAATACTGAAAATATCACGCATGTGTATTTGAATATTTTGAACTGTCGTAATCGGACTCGGTTGTTATATGATGCTGATGTTTATTTGTTGTACACGTTCCCATATAAAATCGTCGAATATAGAGTATTGTTCCGATGGAAAGAAATAAAAGTATAGCAAAACAAATGCCAGCTCCTAAATAATAATAAAGACGTTGGTCAGCTGGACCTTTATAAGTTATGCCAAAATAGAAGAATACAATAGTTAATAGAAGTGCGAGAAATGCAAAGAAAAGACAAGCATGAATACAACGTTCTTGATCAGTTAAATGTGTATGATCTGTATCACGACGTCGAAAGAAAAGCATAATGATGCTAAGAAACTGATTTGAAATCGAATAAAGACGTTGATTTAACGATAAAATATTCGAATGATTGACATAAATTTAATTAGAAAACAATCTTACTAATAATCAATCAATAAAGATGCTTGTAAACACATTAAATCTATTTATAATCTGAAAATAAATCCAAAGAAGAAGAAGGAAAAAGACATATATATATATAATATTATCCTATTATCACAGATTGTTTTTTTTTACTAACAATCAATGATAGAAAAATAGAGAATAAATGAAGAATCATCTGAAAAAAGGTTTTTCTTTTCGCTTCTATTAACAGCAAATGCTCGAAGCTAAATCAATTTCTTTCTTTTTACTCTCGAATTGATCGTTACTTCCACCTTCCAATGCCGTGACTCACTGATTCAGGCCTTCGGATCACATAAAAACACAAAAGGCTCATTGATAATACATTCCCGATTCGCGATTTTTCTTTCTTTCTTTCTTCTCTCTATGCTCGTTAAATATATTTTAAAAAAAAGGCAATTATTTATTGCAGACAAACAATAAGAATATTTTCAGTTATTCTATAGAGAAAATAATGTGTTCCTTTTCTTTTATTCTATTCTTTCGACGTCATATTCTCTTGCTGAGTTCTAGCCATCGTTACTTACTTCTTCGGTTCTCGATTTTTTCCTTTTTCTTTCGCTCTGTTTCCATTGTCGTCCTTTTACATACATTGACACTTTTTCAGAAAATCCTTTTCCTTCTCTCTCTTTCTTTCTATAATATATTCACGTACTGATCAAGAAAAAAGAAGAAGAAAAAATCGAGAAGGAAGAATGTCGACCATGTATAATCGAATAGAAAGCCAGAAATTAGCAAATCGGATGTGTAACAGAAAGAAGAATATTGAACAAATTTTGTTAATCAAATTTTTTTGTTCTGAATTATTTTGTGTAAAAAAATAGAAGAAGAAAAACTAGTTCGCGAATGTCAGCCCGATATGTTTTCTAAATTACATATATTTATCACATAAAAATTGTGGTCGTCTGTAATTAAGTGAATTTTGCTATGAAAATCAACGAGACTCGAGTATAACAAGTGTCATTAAGTGCGAACTTGCCACTTGGACTGTTTGGAAATTCTTGATCTAGATCTAACTATTTCCTTATGTTTATTTTCTTTCTTAATATTTGAAATATTGTTTATGTCGTTAAAACTATTTAAGAAAAATAAAATCAAAGCTAATAATTTATCACTTAGTAAAAAAAGCAATATGACCTATGCATGTCATTTACTAATGAATGCAAATTAAAGCTATCATCATAATGTAACACATTGATGAAATACTTGAATATTTGAAATAAGACTTAGTACCTGGAAAATCCTGATAGTTATTAATACACAAATATTTTTGTACTATATCAATGTCGTAAAGGAGGTATTTAATAGTTTTATGTATCAGCATAAATAATTAAGTGTCCATATGTAAAACAACGAGATATACGGCACATGAATTTCTCTAATAAAAGTGATAGCATTACTCAGGCAGACAAAAACTTTAAAATAAACGTAACGAAAATCTAATTGGACAAGGCGTACATGTTTAAGATTTTATCTCTGTTAGATGGTCTACTGCAATTAACACGTCAGATATATATAATTCAATTAGTAAGTATGTGTAATATCTCTTTGAGTAACATAGAAAAAACGACTTCGCAATCCGTAATAACGGCGTTGTTTTATTATTTCTGCTATGTAAAAACTGTGTTTATACAAATTTTTAACGCATAAATACATGTTTTTTCAAAGGTTTTATCTGTCTGAGTATTGAAATTTACTATTCTATAATTTGTATTGTTGTATTTCATCTGATATCAATATGTTTCACTGTGTACTTTGATAATTATATATGAAAAGTTTATTTCAAAAAAGACTAAAAAATATTCTTGATATTCACAACCATCTTTCTTTAACAAAGCGCAGTATACGTATGTTATTGATTGAAAATGCTTAATTCTTTGTATTTACATAATATCAACGAAATAAGTTTAAAGACTACATTTGTTAACGACGTCGAGATTATATTCGTTCGTAATTAAATGAGTTTTATTATGAAAATCGACAAGTTCGACTGTTGATTTTGTTGACGAGTAAATAACGTGAAAACGTGTTATAGAAGTATTGGCTGGTAGTTCTTGAATTTGATTCAAATGTTCTCCCATATCAGTTTGTAAATCACAGGCAAAATATTTAATAAATTCACGAATGACTGCTCCATGACTAACAACGAGAATCTCGAGATCAGCAAAATCATTTTCATATGGTGATGGAAATAAATATTTCCGATGTTTTTCGAAACTACTCTTTCGAGAGAAAATCGACGACGATGATGATGACGATCGTTGATCAGAAGAAAGAGACGAAACATCGACGGCTGAATCGATAGATAATCGAGATAATTTCGTTGAATTTACATATTCTTTCAGTTCAACATCGAGATCTACCATTGACGATGAATGTTGTTCGTTGACAAAGAGATTTTTGTTGCAAAGATCATTTAAAGAATTGTGTTTCGACGATATATTCAATATATAATATTTGATGAGCAGTTCTTGAGATAGTTTTCGAAAGAATGTTATCACGCGATCACGTACTTGACTCGGTGTTTCAGCACCTTCTGGAGTAAAATTAATATATGGAACTCCATTTTCTTTTGCTAATTCACGCAACCATTGGCGCGTATGTCCCTCGGCAATACCATAAGTCTAGTCAATTGAAAAAAATGTCCTTAAACAAGAGAAGAAAACAAAAAGTCAGCTGTTTTTCAAAATACTCTTTCGCGTAGTAAATGATCGAATTTAATTTCACACGACGAAACACGATTTAACGAATGGATTTGTCGAGTAGTCTGAGGAGGAAAATATACGAAATAGAAAGTATTTTTCAAAGATATCAATCTACTTCTGATGCTCTTTTTAAATCACTTGAATATATGTGTGAAAAATGTTGATATTGTAGATGACATCCAACTGCTTTCGCTTGTAAATAGCCGATCTCTGATAATTCAGTGTCAATTGATCCTTGAATAATTCCATTAGCATTTGCAGACGTCTCGGCACTAACATAAGAGAAAAAAATCAATGCTAATGCACAATTAAACAAACTATTTACTGTCGAATAAGTGTTAAATTAAAACGAACATAATCAACGTTGCGAGTATTTGTTAGAATTGATCTATATATAGATTAGATTAGAGATTTGAACTAGAATTCGTCCTAAATACGAATCAACCTCATATTTTGTTTAGTCGGGTCATGAGAACCTCCGTCGTTCTTTGACTGTACTCATGATAAGAATATTTATATATGTATCTGTTGTCAGCCGACCGGGATAAGATTAGACTTCGTTCTTTTCTTCTCGCCTCTTCTTTGCCATAGCTTAGTAGAGAATGTACACAACTAACTGATTTTATGCATGATTTTCTATTCTATTAGATTTCTTTTTGCATGTCTGAGTTTTGTTGATATAAGGAGTGAGTACAACATAACCATGGGCGTCGAAAGTTCTTAGAGAACGTAAAAGATATTTTGGTATCAATCAATGATATTTGCTGTAACATCTATGAAAGGTCATGTTTTTGTCCTTATCGAAAAACAATGAGTGTCGTGATTTCCCATTAGATCACATAAACAAAAAGAAACTCATGAAAAACATCGATCCAAAATAAAGATGTACTTTCTATCAGTATGAAATTCTGTATCGAATTGTTTATTTTTCCCTCATAAATATTTAATCGACACGACAATCACGATGAAACATTGTTCAATTAGTTAATTAATTGAAGATGCATTGTATTTATGCCATTTTAGCTTTCAGAAAAAAAGCGAGGTCGTTCCGTATCTATACTAAGAAATAAAACAACCTGATCTAGCAAATCGAATGGTATAATTTGGATGAGTAATGCTATTTTAAGAAACATACGATTGGTTGTTTTTTTATTGTAATTTCATATATTACTATTGACTAAATTCTTTTATTAAAAAAAGTGTATGAGTATTCGTATTCATTTATTTTCCTTTGGTCATTCATTTGGCGTTCCAAAAAATGTCGATCTTATCTATTCAGTACGTCATTTTCCTGAAACGAATATTGAAAATTATCAACAATACGATGGTCGACAAAGTCGAATACAAAAAGAATTGTTGCATTTAACTGAATATAAAGATTTAATTCAAACAATTATCGAACAAGTCAAAACTTATATTCAAGAACATAATCAAACTTCGATCGAAGTAGCTGTCGGATGTGAACGAGGACGGCATCGATCTGTTGCTGTCGTTGAACGACTTGCTGAATTATTAGGAGAGAGTTATTCGATTGAAATCGATCATCGAGATTTGAAACGAACAGGACACGATAAAAACAAACAAAAACAACGAATGAAGAATCGTGATGAAAAATATCAAACCTACGACGACGACGCCGACTGAATTTGTTTAATTATTAAAACAAAAACTGTTGCATGTTTCTCTAGACATAAATCAGATTATTTGTGGACTCGCACATAATTTATTCACAATAATAAAACGACATGAATATAGGAGATTTGTTTATGATTAGAGTTTTTGTTTTCGTTATTTATTTTTCGAGTGTTTAAAAAAATCTCTTTGGAAAGATTTGGAGAAAAAAAAAGAGATCAAATTCAATGTATTTATTTGCGTTTGTTAATCCATAAAGCCGGATTCATAGAGTTTTTCGATTAATGATGCCAAACCTTGATTAACAGCTTCTTGGGCAAATTTTGGTATTTCTTCTAATTGTCCATTGTGAACAATTTCGATGACTTTTCGAAAATGTGCAATATCATCCGGTGTCAAACGAAGTTTCTCACCGAAACCAATAAGATTCTTTGACACTAAAGAAATAATTGTGTGTAAAAAAACAACGAAGGATTGACTTCAATTGGGAACATTTACCGGAGAACGCAGATGCCAATGAATCAAACCAGAACGCAGTATTTTCTTCGATAGCTTTGGCAAGTTTGGAACCAAAAATAAATGCAAATAGTTTCGATCCGTGCAAAGCATATTCAGCTTGAAGAAATTTTTCAATATTTTCTTTAGCCGGTCGCTTAGCTAAAAGCAAATACAATCAAATCGAATTGGGAATTGATTGAATTTTCCTACCTGCTATGCATGTTTCTTCATTTTCATCAGTATTTCCAGGACAATCACCTGGATGTCCATCGCAAATAAATTGAAGAGCAATACATTGTTGACTTTGAGGACATTGAAATGGTTCCGATGGATCAATACAACCTGAGAATATTGAAGTATTTGGTTTTCGAATTCAAAATAGCTTTCATTTGTTTTTTTTTATCTACCTTTAAATTTATGGGCATGTAGAATATCAAATGGTGACGATGAACTACTATCAAGTGAATGTCCTCCCATTCGTTTTTGCTCAAGCCATCGTTTGAGCGCCTCATTTCGATTTCCATGAGAATCACTTAGCCAATGTGATCGAAAACTATTTATTGTCGATCGATCTAATTCCGTACTTGTACTTATATGAATAATAACAAGTTGAGATGAAATAAGAATAGTTAAGAACGACGGGATTGATTTCATCATTATTATGAGTTCGAAATAAATGAAAATGATATAATGTTGTTTGATCTAAATACAAAAGGAGAATAAAGTGCATGAGCATAGTGTGAAACAAAGAAAAAGAAGAAGAAAAAAAAACAAGAACGATAACAATTTCGTCGAAGAGAAACATTCTCTTGAGAGAATAGCTAGGCGTTTTGCTGTGAATTAGTTCAGTTTTATTTATGAATAAATCATGATTTCTATCGTTTATAAAAAATAATATTAATCTATTTACTTTCGTAATTTATTAACTGAGAAAAATACGCAAGAAAACAAGACGCATAGCCAATAGAATACAAATGTATTTGAATGATTATTCATTGCGAACAATACGAAGGTTCTCGTGAAAACAAAATTGTCATGAAACGATAATCAATTTTTGAGATTTACTTTTACAAATAAATGAACTACAAGGAAATCTAATTATAATTTGAGAGAAAATTCTAATAGCAACACGCACTTTCGATATTCAATCAACATTTAATGCGCACAACGACCTTCATGCACTTATATTCATAACAAAAAGAAATGGACTATTTATCTATCGGTATTTACTCGAACTAACCTATTTGTAAGCTCATGGACCATGAAACGAAGTCTATTTATTTGATAGAATTCAATAGATTGTCACATTAGTCATCTGTCATATGTGTTGACAGAAACATGAAAAGTCAACTGCATACATAATCAATTCGAGAAATCAAACAATTTACCTAAGTGCTAGAAAGCAAGTCCTGCCAATGTAACGCACGAAAAGAAACTATGTGACTGCTCATCTGATAGAAAATTTTATGAAAGTACAAAAGGCGTTGATGTTATTTTATTCTATGCTCTAATAAGACATAAATTATCGATTCGAAACAAACAAATTGATAACACGAAATCATCAAGAGATTCCGTCGAAACTATGATCTTGACGTTAATGTTCAATCAAAAAAAAAGCATGACATTCTCCTACTATTCTAAGTACAGAGAGAAAAAAACAAATTTTCGAAGTGCATGATTAGAGACATGTGAACTGTTTCGCACTCGTTTGAGAATGAACTTCCTAATTTTGTTATTTTTGTTCTTAACAACAATCCGAAGAATGTAAATTACGGTCATTTTGATTTTTCTTTTTTTAAATGTTTGTGTTTATAACAAGAAAAACATCAACAAGAATCAACCGAAATAACAAACACACGGGCACAACAAACATTCTCTGTCACACTGTATGTCGGTATTATAAAAAAAAGAGAGAGACAAAAGAAAAAAGAAATATGGTTTGCTACGAAGTGTTAAAAAAACCAAACAAACACAAATGTTCTAATTGCTCGAGAGATTTCGTTTTCTTGTTCTGTTAAATGATTTAATGGTGACGCATATCTCGTTGACGTGGTCGAGGAGGAGCACGTATGATATTGTCAATACGTAGGACCATTTCAGCAGCTTCCGAAGCACTAACAACAACTTGACGTTTGAGATGAAACGATTCGAGAATACCAAGTTCAACCATGTCAGCCACTGCGCCCTTTTCCATATCTTTAAAAAAAAGGCAAAAGTACATTTGAATAAAAGCACACACAAAAAAAAGCCCTACCAAGACCGTAAGTTGATTTGCCTTGAGCATGTGCAGCACGGAGATTAGCAACTAATTCTGCACTATCATAACCAGCATTATCGGCGATGATTGTTGGTAACTAATGAGAAATTCTTAGATTTTGAAAGCAAACTTTCAGAAAACAAAACGCTACTTGTCGAAGAGCATGAGCAAATGCTTCGATGGCAACCGATTCTTTGCCTGGTGTCTTTTCAGCTAATTGAGAAACAGCTGTAGCCATGAGCATTTCGGCAGCACCTGGAAATTTTCAATTGATAAAATTTTCATTTTATTTTCAAACAAACACAAACCTCCACCGTAGCAAATACGTGGTTCTTTAACTGTTTGCGAAAGAACGCAAAGTGCATCGTGAATTGATCGTTCGGCTTCATCGAGAATTTGTTGTGTAGCTCCACGTAAGACAATTGTACAGGCTTGACCTTGTGCTACGCCTGAATATACAAATTTCGTATTTGAAATTAACAAGAAAAACAAATGACTAACCTGAGAATTTAATCAATTTATCTTCACCAATGATGATTTCTTCGATTAAATCACAATGTCCTAATTTAACCTTTTCCGGTGTATCGAATGTTGAAACAATTTCTCCGCCTAAGACTTGAGCTAAACGTTCGACACCTTCGAAATCAGCATGTTCAATAGCCATGACACCTTTTTCAGCGAATAATTGTTCGGGATAATCGTAAATCAATTGTCTTGAAAAACAAACAAACAAAAACAATTATTCAATTCTTAATTCATCGTTTGCCTACCGATTGATGAAAACATTGCAATTATGTTGAAGAATTTTATCGACTTTATCTTTCATTTTTTCTTTTTCAGCTAATTCTAATTCAGCTACTTTAAGAACTGAATCAACACGAACACGCGAACCAAAAACTTTGATCTTATCGGTGTCCATCGGTGTATTGGCAATTAAAATACGAGCATTTTCAAGACGTTTGGGCATGTTAATACCAATACGTTTTTCTAAAAGAAAACCTTCTTCGAGATATGAATCGCTCATATTGTTTCCCAATCGTTTGATGATTTGAATGCCTTGTAAATCAGTTCGACCCTAAAAACGATTGTTTTTCGTCTACAAACTGAACAATCGATCGATAATGAACTTTACTTTTAATTTAAGAACAGCATCGACGCATAATTTAGAGAAATGATCTTTTTTTCCTTGAAGAATTTTCGAGCTCAATGTTGTTCGAGCGATATTCATCAAATCATTTCTGAATTGTTCCAAATTCGAGCTAAAATTGTCGACAAAGAAATGAAATGAAATCGGTTT
>ERZ778023.221-NODE-221-length-148733-cov-8.102537_pt1 | contig 148733 bp, 132 predicted proteins | sample MGYA00375753_ERZ778023 | MGnify/ENA primary metagenome ERZ778023 (study PRJEB29350, sample SAMN05389822) | bioreactor metagenome | isolation source: Ammonium sulfate bioreactor | place: South Africa: University of Cape Town | collected 2014-04-04 ... | reverse complement strand
GTCGGAGAGGTCGGGCAGCGCGTCGATCGGCGTGCGCAGCACGGCGTAGATGCCGCCGACGATGACGAACAGGGTGGCGAGCAGGACGAGGAAGCGATTCCGGCCCGACCATTCGATGATTCTGGACAGCATGTAAGTTCCCCGTCAGTGGCCGGCGTGCGCCGAGGCCTTGGCGGCCGCTGCGGCCACCCCCGCCGCGCGCTGGCCGGTATCGGCGCCCGCCGGCTTGACGCCGGTGATCACCCACTCGCCGGGCTGCCGCTCGACGAACTCGAAAGCCACGCGGGCGCCGGGGTGCAGCTTGTCGAGCAGGGCCGCGTTGGCGACGACGAACTCCATGGTCATCGCCGGCCACTTGAGGCTGGCGACCGGGCCGTGCGTCACGCTGACCGTGCCGGCCGCGGCGTCGACGCCGTCCACCGTGCCCTCCGCGCCATGCACGGCGGCGGAAGGCTTGGCCGGCGCGCCGGCGGAAGCATTCGGGGGCGGCTCCGTGAAGCTGCCGAGCGCCGCCTTCAGATTGCTTTCGGCGTCGATCAGGAAGTTGGCGGCGACCACCACCTCCTCGCCCTCGCGCACGCCGTCGAGCACTTCGACGTGGTGCGCGCTGCGCGCGCCGAGGCGGACGGCGCGCGGCTCGAAGCGCCCGGCGCCGGTCTGCACGAGGACGATCTGGCGCGTGCCGCTGTCGATCACCGCGGACACGGGAACGGACACCATCGGCCCGGCGCCGCTCACCGGCAGTTCGACCTGCGCGAACATCGCCGGCTTGAGCAGCAGGCCGGGATTGGCGAGTTCGATGCGCACCGGCACGCTGCGCGTCTCGGCCTTGAGCGTCGGATAAACGTAGCTGACCTTGCCCTCGAATACCTTGTCCGGGTAGGCGTTGATGCGCACACGGGCGGCGGCGCCCATCCTGACGAGGCCGATGTCCTGCTCGAAGACGTCGGCGAGCACCCACACCGACGACAGGTCGGCGATCTGATAGAGCGCCTCGCCGGGCGCGAAGCGCATGCCCTGCACGGCCTTCTTCTCGGTCACGATGCCGGCCACCGGCGAACGGAAGGTGAGCGTCCGCGTCGTCTCGCCGGAACGCGCCAGCGCCTTCACCTGCGCCTCGGAAATATCCCAGTTGCGCAGGCGCAGCAGGCTGGATTCGGCGAGCTGGCGCATCCCCGCCTGCGCCGCGCCGCCGGCGTCCTTGAGCGATTCGACGCCCTGCTGCGCGATCGCGTACTCACGCTGCGCCGACACCAGTTCCGGGCTGTAGACCTCGAACAGCGCCTGTCCCTTGCCGACCGGCTGGCCGGTGACGTTCGCGTGCAGGCGTTCGACGTAGCCCTCGAACTTGGGCGCGATCGCGTACAGGCGGCGTTCGTCCGGCTCGATGCGGCCGGAGACCTGCAGGACCTTGTCGAGCGGGCGGCGCTGCGCGCGCTCGGTGCGCACGCCGAGCTTCTGGACCTTCTCGGTGCTGATGCGGACCTGGCCGGCCGCGGCCGCCCCGCCGCCGGCCTTGCCTTCCTCTTCGTCCTCGCCTTCATAGACCGCGATGTAGTCCATTCCCATCGGGTCCTTCTTCGGCACCGGCGAGGTGTCGGGCAGGCCCATCGGGTTGCGGTAGTAGAGCAGCTTGCGCTCTTGTTTGGCGCCGGCCGCCGATGCGGGCGCGGCGGCCGGCGCGCTCTCGGCCTGCCGCGCGGCGTCCGTTCCCTGGCGTCCCAGCCAGTAGCCGGCGCCCAGCGCCACCACCACGGCGACAGCCACGACGGCGGCGACGGCGATTTTCCCGCCCTGCTTCCTTGCACCCGGCGTCATTGCACTTAGCGTCTTTGCGCGCGGATTCGCTGCGTTCATAGTTCTTCTCCGATGATTCTTTCGATTTCCGCCAGACGCGCCTGCGCGTCGGCCTGCGCCTTGAGCTGGTTCTGCCGCGCCTGACGGATCTGGCGCTGGGCGTCGAGCAGCGTGGCGAAGTCGACCTTGCCGTTCTCGTAGCTGGCGAGCGCCGAGCGGAAGGTCAGTTCGGCCTGCGGCAGCAGGCTGCCGCTCGCCAGCGCCTCGCTGCGCCGCGCCGCCTCGATGCCGGACAGGTTCTCGGCAAGCTCGCCGAGCACCTGGTTGGCCATCGCCTCGCTGCGCGCCCGGGCGGCCGCGAGCATGGCTTCCGACTCGCGCTCCTGCGCGCGCCGCGAGCCCTGCTGCAGCGGGATGTTCATTTCGATCATCAGCTCCCATTCGCGGACCGCGCTCTGGTACTGGATCGGGGAAATGCCGAGGGTAAAGTCGGGGTAGCGGTTCTTGTAGGCCAGTTCGCGGCTCTTCTCGGCCGACTGGATGCGCGTCGTTTCGGCGAACAGGCGCGGATTACGCGCGCGCATGCGCTCTTCGAGCGCGACGTAGTCGAGCCGGGCCGGCGGCGGCAGCGGGCGCAGGCGCTCCGGCGCGGCGAGCGGCGCCAGCGCCGGCCGCCCGAGCAGCGCGTTGAGCCGCGCCTGCAGCTGGCGGCGCTCGTTTTCCAGCGCCAGCAGTTCGTTGCGCAGGCCGGTCTGCTCTATCTGCGCGCGGATCACGTCCTGCTGCGCCGCCAGCCCGCCGGCGTAGCGCACCTGCGCGGTCTTCTCCAGACGCAGCAGCAGGTCGAGAATCTCCTGCGTCAGCCGCTCGTTGCGCTGCACGTAGTAGAGCTGCGCGTGCGCCGCCTTGATGCGCGCCGCGAGCTCGTCCCAGGTGCCGTGCGCCCGGCCGCGCGCGCTCTGCGCTTCGAGGTCGGCGATCTCGCGCTTGAGGTCGCGCTTGCCGTACCACGGCAGGTCCTGCATCAGCAGGTACTTGGTGCTGCCGACGCGGGTCGGCGAGAGCGTCGCGTTCTGCTCGCCCATCCGGGTGAGGTCGCGCAGCTCGGTGCGCAACTTCGGGTCCGGCAACGCACCGGCCGGCTCGACGCGCTCGGCGGCGGCCTCCGCCTCGTAGCGGCTGACGGCGTAATCGGGGTTGCGCTCGCGGGCGATCGCCAGCAGGCTCTCGACGCTCGCGCCCGGCGTGTTTTCCTGCGCCTGCAGCGCGAAGCACCAGGCGCTGGCGAGCGCGGCGAGCAGCAGCGCCCGGCGGTGAAGAAACGGTTTCATGCGGATTTCCCTTCCCGGCCGGCGCCGCCGGGCACGCGGCCCGCCGGATGCCGGCGCAGCCTCACAGCGTCTCGATGCGGACCAGCGTCATGGCGCCGTCGACCTGGTCGGCGGCGAAGCGGATCTTCTGTCCGTCCTTCAGGCGCGTCATCCACGCCGCCTCCTTGACGCGGAAGGTCATGGTCATCGCCGGCATGCCGTTGGGTAGCGGCCCGTGCGATACGGTGACCTTGCCGCCCGCCCGGTCCACCTTCTTGACCAGCCCTTCGATCAGCGGCGTCTCGGCGGTCGCCGCCGGCTTCGCGGCGTGGCCGCCGTGCGTTGCGTGATCGGCGGCCACGGCGGTGCCGGCAATACCGGCGGTCAGGAACGCGGCGACGGCAAGGGGGAGCGGGTATTTCATGATGAATCTCCTGTGAGGTCAGTGTTTGGCGAAAACGGTGGTGCTGCCGTCTGCTTGGACGAGCAAGGTATCGTAAGGAACGGGAGTGGCTGTCTCCATACCCGGGGAGCCCTGCGGCATTCCCGGGGCAGCCAAGCCGACTGCTTTGGGTTTTTCTTTCAACAGGCGCTGGATGTCGACGGCCGGGACATGGCCCTCGATCAGGTAGGCGCCAACTTTAGCGGTGTGACAGGAGCCGACCCGCTCAGGCATACCAAGGCTTTTGCGCATACCAGGGACGTCCTTAACGTTGAGAGCGTTCACCTTGAATCCATTTTTTTGCAGATGTTCGACCCACTTCTCACAGCAACCGCAGTAGGGGCTCTTATAGACGTCGACCATATCGGCGGCGCGGGCCTGCAGAGCAGTGCTGCCACCAAAGGCAAATACTGTTAGGAAAACGGCTATCGGCTTTTTCATGAAAACCTCTTATCGCCTCAAGAATGAGGGGCAGTATGGCAAGGCAATACCAACAAGAGACTGTCGATTAGATTACATTTATGTAATTTTTCAGGTCAGTGCTTGTGTTTGTTGTGCTTATGGGCACCATGATCGTGATTATGCTTTTTGTTTGAGTCTGGCGTTTCGCCTGTTACGACGGGATGGGGCATCTCCTGATGGTCGCCAGCATCATGGGCGCGCCCTTCCAAACCGCCATGCGAATGGCCTTCGCTGGCAGCAACCAACTGTTCATAGTCGGCATTCGAGAGCGCGGGCATTTTTTGCAGTAAGGCGACCAGGTCCCATATCGCCTCGTCGTCCATACCCCCTTTGGACCAGGCCGGCATACCGGATGCCTTGATACCGTGCTTGATGACCCAGAACCAGCGGGAAGCACTCAATTCCAGTGGAGCATCTGGTTTCAGGGAGAGGTCGGGTGGCTGTGGATAGAGTCCCTGGCGAATTTCCGAATCGGGAAGCTCAGGCGCAAGGTGGCAATTGACGCACATCGCATCGTAATTTCCGGCACCCCGTCGCACTCGTTCCGGGTCGTTTAGGGTATCCGGCACTTTGATGCTGGCAGCGCTACGAGCGATGGATTGCTCCCGCGCATAGTTGAGGACTTGATGTACCACCGGGCTGTGCGGGGTATCGGCACCGACATCGATGACGCCTGACGTGATGATGATAGCGCCGGTGGTGGTGCCCAGGCCGAGGGCAGCCAATATGCCGAGGAGGATTTTGTTCATGCGATTTCTCTGATGGATGGGGACATGATGAGAGTGGTTTAACAATGGTCGCCTCCGGTTTTCTAACGACCGCTCCCCGCGCCAGGCACTTTACCGACCACCAGCATGGCGCGGAGGCCCGGGTTACTGGTCCAGTGGACCTCACCAACTGGGCCGGCCCATTCCTAGAGCTTCATGGCGATGACGAGAGCTATTCCCACATGTCTCACGACGCCTCCACAGGCGATAGAGGCGTTTTGGGAATCTGATGCTCCGACATTTAGCATCATGCTTTCGCAAAACCAACAATCGCCTGACCCATTGATTACATTTGCGTAATCTTCGACGGTCGACGATAAAAACAACGGAAAATGGACCATCAATAGCCAAGCATTGGTGGACACAGCCATGAAAATACTCGTCGTAGAAGATGAATCGAAGATTGGCACCTACCTGAAACAAGGATTGGTAGAGGCAGGCTTTGTCGTCGATCTGGTGGCGAATGGTCTGGATGGACTGCATTTGGCGTTGACCGAAGCACATGATTTGGCCATCCTCGACGTCATGCTGCCGGGCATTGATGGCTGGCAGGTCCTGCAGGGAATTCGGCGCGCAGGGAAGGAGATGCCGGTACTGTTCCTAACTGCCCGGGATCAGGTGGAAGACCGAGTCAAGGGTCTGGAACTGGGAGCGGACGACTATCTGGTGAAGCCGTTTGCGTTCTCGGAACTGCTGGCCCGTGTTAGAAGCCTATTGCGGCGGGGTGGAAAAACGAAAGAATCGGAGTTTTTGCGGGCAGCGGATCTCGAACTCGATCTCCTGCGGCGTCGGGTGATCCGTTCCGGAAAACGCATCGACTTGACTGCCAAGGAGTTCGCACTGCTTGAATTACTGCTACGTCGACAGGGTGAAGTGCTGCCCCGTTCATTGATCGCATCACAGGTTTGGGACATGAATTTCGACAGTGACACGAATGTCATCGAAGTGGCCATCAAGCGCTTGCGCGTCAAAATCGACGATGGCTTCGAGCCCAAGTTGATTCGTACCGTCAGGGGCATGGGCTATGTTCTGGAGATTCCCGATTGAGCCAGACGTGGAGTCGATCACTAACGCTTCGTCTGACCTTGTTGTTTGCGCTGGCGTCGCTGTTCGTACTACTCCTGCTCGGCTCGCTCATCGGACGCTCGGTGGAGCAGCATTTCGAAGAGCAGGACATGGATGCACTGTCCGGAAAAATGAAACTCGCCAAGCATGTCCTTGGAAAGGCGTTGACCAAGCCAGGTAGCGAGACGATGGCGCAACAGTTGGATGAGGCTCTGACCGGGCATCATGGTCTGGTTATTGCGGTGGTCGGACCCAACGGGCAACGCTTGGACGCCAGCACCGCACTTGCGCTGCCCCCCCTGTTACTCAACGAACGAGTTGCGCCCGGCAATGGACCACCGATCAAATGGACCAATGAGGATGGACTTTCCTGGCGCGGCATTTCGGCCACCTTTGCCTCTGGCCATGGCGGGTCACCGTATATCGTCGTGGTCGCCACCGAAATGTCGCATCACGAACACTTCATGAGCTCCTTCCAGAGAACGTTGTGGGTGTTCATGGCGTTGGCCGCCCTAGCCATGGGCTTACTGGGCTGGGCGGTCGTCCGACGCGGATTGGCACCGCTCCTGACGATCAAGCGTCAGGCTGCCGAGATCACAGCCAATCGATTGAATACCCGCCTGCCGGCCGAAGCCATTCCCCTCGAACTAGCCGATCTGACAAGCACCTTGAACGAAATGTTGTCTCGGCTCGAAGAGTCGTTTCAGCGATTGTCGGATTTTTCCTCCGACCTTGCCCACGAACTGAGAACGCCCGTCAGCAATTTGCTAACGCAAACCCAGGTCACGCTTTCGCGGGCCAGAACGGCCGACGAATATCGGGATATTCTGGCATCCAACGCGGAGGAGTTCGAGCGCCTGTCCCGGATGATTGCCGACATGCTTTTCCTGGCCAAGGCCGAGAACAAGCAGATTATTCCGCATCAGGAACAACTCGAACTGGCTGCAGAAGTTGCAGATATGTTGGAATTTTATGGGGTGCTGGCCGAGGAAAAGGAAATTCATCTGTCGGTCGCTGGGCATGGCACTGTTTTCGGCGACCGTCTGATGTTGCGTCGGGCGATCAGTAACCTGCTTTCAAATGCGCTTCGCTATACCCCGGTTGGGGGAACGGTGAACGTCCGGATCGAAACGCAGGCCGAAGCGGAGGTTCAATTGACAGTGGAAAACACTGGGCCCTGTATCGCTGCCGAGCACCTGTCTCGCCTGTTCGATCGTTTCTACCGCACCGACAGTGCGCGCCAACGAACAACCGAAGGCTCAGGCCTGGGGCTGTCCATCACGCGCTCCATCTTGATCGCTCATGGGGGTAGTGTCAGCGTAAGCTCGGCAAAAGACATCACACGATTCACACTGTCCTTGCCAGTTGGTGGGCCGCTATAAAAATCCAGCGATGAGTCGGGTCAATCTCTACCTCGATGCCGCCGAGCGGGCAAATACCCGACGCAGCTATGCGTCGGGTATCCGGCATTTTGAGATCGAATGGGGAGGACTGTTGCCGGCGACAATCGACTCTGTGGCCCGATATCTAGCCGACCACGCTGAGTCCTTGTCCTTGAACACGCTCAAGCATCGTCTGGCTGCCTTGTCACGCTGGCACCAAGACCTCGGTTTTACCGATCCCACCAAGGCCGCCAAGATTCGACAGGTGCTCAAAGGCATCCGTGCCATGCACCCGGCCCAGGAAAAGCGTGCCAAGCCGTTGGAACTCGATATCCTGCAGAGTCTCCACGACTGGCTGGTCGACGCAATAGCCGCAGCCGCGGCCCGCGGGGATACCGCCGTCGCACTGCGCCACGCTCGCGACCGGGCTTTGGTGTTGCTGGGATTTTGGCGAGGCTTTCGATCCGACGAGTTGTGCAATCTGCGCATCGAATTCATCGAGATAAAGTCCGGCGAGGGCATCACCTGTTATCTGCCACGCAGCAAAGCCGATCGACAGTTGGAGGGGCGAACCTTTTCCTGTCCGGCACTCTCCCGGCTGTGCCCCGTCGAGGCCGTTGAGAATTGGTTGGCCCTGTCCGGACTCACAACGGGACCGTTGTTCCGCAAAATCGATCGCTGGGGGCATCTGGCCGAGCTCGGGCTGGTGTCGAGCAGCGTCATCCCCGTGTTTCGCCGGTTGCTTTCCTCGGCCGGAATTGCAGAGGCCGAGGCCTTCAGCAGCCACTCTCTACGTCGCGGATTTGCCCAGTGGGCTGGCATGAGTGGTTGGGATATCCGGGAGCTGATGAATTACGTGGGCTGGAGTGATGTGAAAGCCGCCATGCGTTATCTGGATGGGGTTGATGTCGGCCTCAAAGCGCGTTTTGAGGCGGGCCTGGATCGGGCATTGCCGGAAGTGGCGCCCCCGGTGCCGCAACTCCCCCCCGTTCCCGAGGTCACCCTGACAAACATCGAAGTCTCGATCCAACTGTCGTCGTTCAACGGCAACCGCCGAGGGGCAGCTAATGCGTTGAGCGACATGTTGGGTAGCTAACCTCCCTCACCGACAACTCTCCTTGCTCTAGCTATTCACTTCGGGAAGTTGACACAAGCCATCTATTCCACAATACTAGAAATATGGAACTTCTAACTGCTGCCGAGCTTCTCGCTGGACTGGGGCATGAATCTCGTCTGGTCATTTTCCGTTTGTTGGTAGAAGCGGGGCCAGGGGGGATGACGGTCGGGGCCATCGGGGAAAAGCTGGACCTCCCCGGGGCTACGCTCTCTTTCCACCTGTCCCATCTGAGCCGGGTCGGGCTGATCAACGGAAAGCGGGAAAGCCGCTTTATCCGCTACTCCGCGGCCTACGAGACGATGGACGATCTAATCGTCTTTCTGACCCACAACTGTTGCCAGGGCAATGCCTGTTTGCCGAAAACAGAGACTTGTAGCACGGTGAAGAAACGTCGCGGCACGACTTCTGCAAATAACAAGTCATCCTCATGAGCCAACCCAAAACCGTCCTGGTGCTTTGCACCGGCAACTCCTGCCGCTCCCAAATGGGAGAGGCCATCCTGAATCACGATCTGGCGGGTCTGATCCGAGCTATTTCTGCCGGTACGGACCCCCAGCCCAAGGTAGCCGACGGCGCCATTGAGGTTCTGAAACTTGCCGGTTTGCCCAGCGAGGGGCTTTACCCCAAGACGGTAGAGGCGGTGATGGATCAGAAGATCGATTTGGTGGTCAGCGTCTGCGATAACGCCAAAGAAACCTGCCCCATCTTTCCGCGCCCGGTTAAACGGATTCACGTCGGGTTTCACGATCCCCATGGTGAGCCGCTGGACAGCTTTATTGCCGTCCGGGACGATATCCGCGCCCGCCTGGTGCCGGCCGTCCGTGAAGCGCTTGGCCTGTAAGGAGCGTCATGTCTGCGCAATGTGAAGTTACGGTCAAAGCCGCTGCCGACGCTCCCATGAGCGTGTTTGAGCGCTTCCTGACCGTTTGGGTCCTCCTCTGCATCGTGGCCGGTATCGGCGCCGGCCAGGTGGCGCCCGATCTGTTCCAGGCCATCGGCCGGATGGAAGTGGCTCAGGTCAACCTGCCGGTGGGCCTGTTGATCTGGGTAATGGTCATTCCCATGCTGGTGAAGGTAGATTTCGGCGCCCTGCACGAAATAAGGCAGCACGTCCGCGGGATCGGCGTGACCTTGTTCGTCAATTGGCTGGTGAAGCCCTTCTCCATGGCCTTCCTGAGCTGGTTCTTCATCCGCACCCTGTTCGCCCCCTTGCTGCCGGCCGAGCAACTGGACAGTTATATCGCCGGCCTGATCCTCCTGGCCGCCGCGCCGTGTACCGCCATGGTGTTCGTCTGGAGCCGCCTGTGTAACGGCGATCCCTTGTTCACCTTGTCCCAAGTAGCCATGAACGACACCATCATGGTCTTCGCCTTCGCCCCTGTCGTCGGCTTTCTGCTGGGGATTTCGGCCATCACCGTGCCTTGGGGCACCCTGATGACCTCGGTGGCGTTGTACATCGTCATCCCGGTGTTCATCGCCCAACTCTGGCGCAAGTTTTTGCTGGCCAAGGGCCAGGACGCCTTCGATGCTGCGATGACCAAAATCGGCCCATGGTCCATTTCCGCCCTGCTGGCTACCCTGGTGCTGCTCTTTGCCTTCCAGGGCGAAGCCATCCTCAAGCAACCGCTGGTGATTGCCCTGTTGGCGATACCGATCCTGATTCAGGTGTTCTTCAACTCGGCCCTCGCTTATGGTCTGAACCGGGCTCTGGGCGAAAAGCACAACGTGGCCTGCCCCTCTGCCCTGATCGGGGCATCAAACTTCTTCGAGCTGGCCGTTGCGGCAGCCATCAGCCTGTTTGGCTTTGAATCGGGCGCCGCGCTGGCCACCGTAGTTGGCGTCCTTATCGAAGTGCCCGTGATGCTGCTGGTCGTACGGGTAGTCAATGCATCCAAGGGCTGGTACGAAGCCCCTCAATCCTAAGGTGACCTTCATGAAAAAACTGGAAGTATTCGACCCGGCCATGTGTTGCTCCACCGGCGTCTGCGGTGTGGATGTTGATCCGGCGCTGGCGCAATTCGCGGCCGACCTGAAATGGGCCGAGGAACACGGAATCGCCGTTGAACGCCATAACCTCGGCCAGGAGCCTGAGGCCTTTGCCGCGAATCAGGCGGTGGTCCGTGAAATGGAGGCCGGCATGGATCGACTTCCCGTCGTTATGGTCGATGGCCATATCGTCACGACCGGCATGTACCCCTCGCGACAACAACTGGCCCAGAAGCTCGGCATTGCCCTGACCTCGGCCGAGAAACCCCACATCAAGGCGGGTAGCTGCGGCTGCAAGCCCGGAACCTGCTGAGAGCTACTTATGACGCTGCCTGATTTCAAGACCCGCTATCTCTTCTTCACCGGCAAAGGAGGCGTCGGCAAGACCTCTTTGTCCTGTGCCACCGGCTTGGCCATGGCCGAGGTGGGGAAGAAGGTGTTGATCGTGAGCACCGATCCGGCTTCGAACCTAGATGAAGTCCTGGGTGCAGGACTGAGCCAGATGCCGACCGCGATCCCCGGTGCCCCGGGCTTATTCGCCTTAAACATCGATCCGGAGGCAGCGGCCCACGCCTACCGGGAGAAGATGGTGGCCCCATACCGGGGCATTCTGCCGGCCGCCGCCATCCAGAGCATGGAGGAGCAGTTCTCCGGCGCCTGTACCGTCGAGATCGCCGCCTTTGATGAGTTCTCCAAGCTGCTCGGCAATCCGAGCGCAACGGCGGAGTTCGATCACGTCATCTTCGACACGGCTCCCACGGGGCACACCCTGCGGCTGCTAACGCTGCCCTCGGCCTGGACAGAATTCATTGCCTCGTCGACCGGCGGGGCGTCCTGTCTGGGCCCGCTGGCTGGCCTAGAAAAGCAAAAAGCGCTCTATGCCGCCACGGTTGCGCGTCTTTCCAACCCGGAAGAAACCACCGTCGTTCTCGTCAGCCGGCCCGAAGCATCGTCGTTTCGGGAAGCCGAGCGGACGCGTGGCGAGTTGGCCGAACTGGGGATCAGCAATCTGATGCTGATCATCAACGGGCGATTCTCCACCGAACGGAGCGACGACCCGGTGGCCGTGGCCATGTCTCAGCGTGCCAACCAGGCCTTGCAGGAGATGCCGGAATCCCTGGCAAGACTGCCCGGTAGTACGGTGCCCTTTCTTCCGAGGGGAACGGTGGGGTTGGAGGCATTGCGGCTGGTGGCCCATCCCGAGCGGGCCGAGCCGCCGAGCAGTGGTGCCACATTGCAGCAGACTTCCCTGCCGGCGGGCTTGGGCGGATTGATTCAGGATATTGCCGAGAGCGGCCACGGAGTCATCATGACCATGGGTAAAGGCGGCGTCGGCAAGACGACGGTCGCAGCCGCCATCGCCGTTGCGCTGGCCAAGCAAGGCCATCAAGTCATTCTGTCCACCACCGATCCGGCGTCCCACGTGGCGAACACCATCGAAGGAAACATTCCCGGACTGACCCTTACCCGCATTGATCCTACCGTGGAAGTGGCGCAATACACCCAGGAGGTGCTGGAGAAGGCCGGGAAACAGCTCGATGCCGGTGGGAGAGCAATGCTTGAGGAAGATCTGCGTTCTCCCTGTACCGAGGAGATTGCCGTCTTCCGGGCCTTCGCCCGAACCGTCGATGAAGGGAAGGACGGCTTTGTCGTGCTGGATACGGCCCCCACGGGCCATACCATCCTGCTCCTGGATGCCGCGGAGGCTTACCACCGCGAGGTCATGCGCACCCAGGGGGAAACGCCCGAGGCCGTGCGTGAATTGTTGCCTCGCCTGCGAGACAGACACTATACCCGGGTGATGATCGTGACCCTGCCCGAGGCCACGCCGGTACATGAAGCGGAACGGCTGCAGGGCGACCTGAATCGGGCCGGCATTACCCCATACGCCTGGGTCATCAATCAATCGTTACTGGCCAGCGGTACCCACGACCCGTTGTTGGCTCAGCGGGGGACCTACGAGATTCCGTTTGTTCGCCGGGTGACTGATGAGCTAGCGGAACGCTCGGCCCTGATTCCTTGGCTGTCAGAGCCTCCCACCGGTGAGCATGGCCTGATGCGTGTGGTCGATTGAGCGTTGGCCCTGGAAATCAGGGCCTCTTCCCGCTTACGAGGGAACCGGGGCCTTGGTCCACCTACACCGGGCGGCAATATTTTTATCCTACTGGATGGCAATTTTGCGATGCGAATCCGTGGCAGGCTCGAGAAGAATACTCACCTCACGCTTCAACTTAAACCGCTTTAACAACGAATTCAGACAGCGCCTTTTTCAACGAAGCCGACCATTTCACCGGGTAACCACTTAGTTTTGGGAAAACGGCCACACCGGTACATAATCCGCTACTGGTGTATTTAAAGTGCATCGCGCTCCATTGCCGCTGTGAAAGGCGTAGTTGCAATACATCTAGCTGCGAACTCCTTTTCGAAATTTCTTTTATCGTAAGGATGAGTCCGGCAAACATAGCCAGCAACGAATACATAAATCCAGCACGACAAATACGCCCTTCCCAAAAAACCAGACCGGTAAGAGGCAACTCGCTGGGATGACGAGACCAAATTTTGGTTTGAGACAAATCCCCTCCCCCAACCCAGCAATGCTCTAAAAGAAAACTGAAAGCCAGTTCTCGCACATCCCATTCTTTTAATACAATAGAGTGACGCTGGTCCAAATAAAGATGATGCACCTCTTTAAAGCGATAACTCGGATCCGCTCCGTAAACCCAGTAAAATATCCGACGAATAAATGCACTCCACACCGGGTATAAATGTCCATACTCGATTCGCGTGCGATTCAGCCGCATCTGCCAAGGCGTAAGAATCATTTGCACTCGCCACCTTAAGAATTCAACTGCTTGCGTAGAAGACAATATTTGTGACGAAGGCAGTGGGTGGCAGGTGCGCCCGAGTTCCAAAGCTATCTCTCCATGTTTGAACCAAACAGTGTCTCGCAAGGACGGCGCAACGTGGCATATAGCTCTGCATTTGTGACCTTTTATTTCACTTGCCCACACCGCCAATTTCGCAAAGCGCGTTGTTAATTCATTGGAATGCTCACGAAATTCTCGGAAGAACGACAAATTCGGCACAGCGCCACTGATCGGCCCTCCGCACTTGAAGCAATAGTAGGGTTTGTTAAATAGATCGCGGCCGAATTTATAGGTTGGCAAGTGACTACCACACGATTGACATTTTCCAACAATCTTACAGCCGTGCATCGGGCACTCATGCAAATCGATTAACTGATGCCAATAGCTGTGATATCCGCTTTCAAGACAGATCGGACATATCTGCAATTCTGTAGATAACCACCCTCCCGGGCACAACATTATTTTTCCGACTTCCTCATCCTCCTCAGAATGAGGTAACGGCCCTCCTAACCAGTCTCGAGCCTTTTCGGAATCGATCCATTGCCGAGGTTTCAGAAAAGTGCTGCTAGGAGATATCGCTTTAAAAAATGCAACCTGCTTGTACAGTTCTTTTGTTTTCAGCACATTTCGCCAACCAATATACCAAAGCGTGGACAAGGACGATTCCGCTGGCAGCGCCTTCCTATCAAAACCGGTAATTTTTGGCATGGCATAATCACCTAATCATTCAATTATAATTATCATTCCTCGCAGTGAAAGGCGTACTGCAGGGACTCCAACCACTGCTGCTCTGAAATCCCCTTGAATCTATCAATATGTAAATCCAGCGTTTCTAGCGCAGTTGTCAGAATCGCCAGCCTAATTCCGACAAAAATTCGCCTCAGGTTAACAACCCCTCGGCTAGATTTTTTCAGTCTTTTAAGTGTGCGCCAAAAGCGCGCGACCTCCCCTTCCATCGTATAACTTGATAGATCCATATGCCCAAAAAAGAAATCTCGGACGCTTAATTTATTAAGCTCGGAAAATACTTGGCAGTCCATTTGATTGAACAAAGAAGCCCAGTCGGATTCGGACTCGTAGAGATGCAACCTGACCTTATGCCCACACCATAAACGATCTATCGCGCCGTTTCGAGGTTTGCTCTTGCGGTCGGCCACCAAAAGATCAAGCTGTGGACTTTCACCAAATACAAATGTTTGTAATGAACCTTGGTAGGCTTGCATTTCATTGCCAATGTCTTTGAGAAGAAACTCATCAATCGGCCGCATAGCGTTGCCTTCATCGAGCAGTAGAACGACACAGCCAAGAGGGCTAGAGAAAGAAAGATCTGCCCAGTAGTGAGCAAGGCGATTCCGAAGGACATCCGTTTGCGTTGCGTGCGGATTGTCATATTTTGACTCAATTAATGCGCCTCTCAGAAACGACCTCAACTCGTTTCCAGGAAGAACATGCTCATTAACCTTAAAAACCGGAAGTCCGATAATCTCGGATTGGAAAGCCTGTACGCAATAGTCCATCGCCACAGACTTACCTTCACCATAAGGCGCCGACAGCCAACAACCTGGCTCTCGGACGTACAGCGGCAGGCGCAGTTCATTATAGGTTCTTCGCAACGGATCAGAAGCCAACGCAAGCTTTTCAAGTCGCCCGATTCCCCACTGAAGTTCCAGCTTCCTTTTAGCGTCGTCTTTTTCGATGCCCATCATCGCTCCTTAGACCATCGTGGCGATAGGACCCACAAAGCTCCCTGACTTAATTACTTATCTCCTCGGGAGAATGATTTTACGCTCGGCGCAGGCGACATTCTGTCTTTAACGCTTTGCAAAGATCTTTTCCCCGCCGCCTCCTGGAGGTTAATTACCTCTTGGTAGCTCTCTCCTGAAACCAAGTCAGGATCGTTTTTGTTATTTTTATCAGAATCGCGGGTCACATTTTTGAGCTGCTGCGCCGCTTTTTTGTGACCGCGAATTTTTCCGCGACTATATGCTTCGTCAATCTCTTGCGCTTTTTTTTCTTTAAAACTACGCACTGGATCCTCAGGGCGATTCGCATCGGAGAAATAACGTCCAAACTTTTGGATCATCAGAAAACTTCGCCAGCTAACGCAATGCAAGCGCCACTTTCGCTCAGGCACAACCGCGCCGATTACAAATCCTGTCTGCTCATTTATAACTCTGGCAACACGAATGTCCTTCCGGTTGATCTCCAGAAACACAAATTGCTTCACAAGGTTCCAAGCACCGGCAAGTTCAATACCATAATATCGACATCTATGCACGCGAACAGAGGGGGGTATCCCTTTTTTTGCGCTAGCCTCAACTTTTACCCTGCACCTAACCCATTCAGTCGGGCGATTTTTATGGCGATCTCGCGGCAAAGGCCGAGGGAAGTATATTGGCATTGCGGCTGTGCGACGCAGGCTATCTAAAGCACTTTCCCAGAATCTGCCTTCTCGCCCAGTATCATTTATTTCTCTGATGATTGCTTTCGCCAAATCACACATTTCGTCCTGTGTGAAGTGCAGAGCTATGGCCGTTCCCTCTGGATTACGCCGCCGATCATCACCGACTCCTGTTCCATAGGTGGTCGGCAAACGCTGAGCACCACGCCCCGTTAACTCGTTAAAGGTACGTTCAACGATGCTTCTCGCCCACCAAGCACGCGGCTTACTAAAGCAGACGGCGCAGCCGGTTGTCGCAATTAGCGTTGAGAGCGTATTTGTCGCGTGATGCGCTAAGGCCCGGTCAAGTCGTACCACATCCCAGGCATGAAAGTCGTAGGCTGACAATATTTGGTTTGGCAGCCAACGCCCATCTTCGCAGCCCTTGAGAACTCGCAGTGATTCCGAGGGAGACGGCGCTGAAACCGCAGATTCAATAAGGTCTAAGACACATGATTCGCTGGTTTGGGCTTCGAATGAGTCGCTTGAGCCAAGAATCGCCCCGTTATACGTATCGACAGCACACCCAATCCACCAACGAGGGACATTGCATGGAATAAATGCTCCGTTTGGAGCTACAACATCGACAATAGCAGCACTGTCATGCTTATGAAAATCAAGCTCTACAATTTGAAATGGCCCTGCAGGCTGAACAAGAGATGAAATCCCTTTTCCAGTATGAGCCAATGCCCCGGCCGCCTTTCCAAAACGAGAATTAATAAATCGAATCGGTTTTTTAAATAAAATTGAGCGGCCCAATGTAGATAATGAACTATAGCACCTATCCCTGGTGTTAAATGGATACTCACTTTCTTTAACGCCCTTAGATTTAAGAAAGTCCAAAACATTCAATTGAAGATTCTTCCACGATATTCTCGGTTCATGAATTTTTATACCTTGCTTCGTTCTAAGTTGAAGCACCTCAGCTTCTACGATATTGAGTAACTCGTCAGAAAATTTCTCAAAAAGCTGGATTAGCGCTCCAGCGTAACCGTCTGTGGCGCCTTCATGAAGGTTCGACAACGGAGGGGGAAGGTGTCGATGATATGTTCTGCGAGTGTCTTTGCCATATTTTACGAGCCCTCGAAAGCCACAAATTCGTCCGTCGGAATGGGGGGCAAGGCACTTCTTAAACGATTTTCTGACCCAAGCATCTTTTAGCCCTGTTTCTTCGTATATAGCCTTAAAATCTCGATTGTTGACATACATTTCAACGGCACTTTTATTACGTCGGTAGGCTTCCGGGTAACCTAGCAGGTCCGCTTCTGGGTGCGGCCATTTTTTTAGGTCGCGCCAAAGCTCTGGGATTTGTAACGTTCTTCGGTTACGAGGGACAAGTGCGGTACTAACTAGGCTGGAATTTGATTCTTCGTTTCTGGGTGGAGCTGGCGCGGGCTGCCGCAGCAATGATGCTTGAGATATTTCTGTATCAATATTAATTGGTTTTTCTTTCAAAGCACACTGGGTCTGGCCTGTTGCAATCGATTTCGCGATAACCGATAACATTAAAGCAGGATCACAATCCTGAGATTCAAGTAAGGAATGGATGGCGAGGGTTTTATGCCCATCCAGTTGTCTTATGAGCTCACTGGTTTCGCCCTGAGCCAAACAATCCCGAGAGCGGGTCATAGCGGAACACAATATCAGCCAGTTCCGGAACTCAATCATGCGCTCAGAAAAATCCCTCTCTGTTTTGATATAGAACTCTGCAGCCGCTTCTTCTGCAACACGCCGTGTTTCTTCGATTCTTTTTTTGACAGACTCTCGCGGAGCTCTGATCAGATTTTCATAGCGCCCACAAAAATACCAGTGTAGAGCCTCATCTCGGTACCGGACCACAAGATCACGACCAAAGGGATAGTGCTCATCTCTGGTAGACGGCGCCGCCCCCACGTAGTAGCTGAGAACGCGGGGATCACCTTCCAACAAGACGGCCTGAATGAACGTGACGTCGCCTATCAGGGTCAAGAGTTGGCGATTTTTGTTTGAAAAGAAACCCCAGATATTCGGGTGTCTTGGACCATCCTTAAGAGCTGCACGAATGTCGGTAATCGCTGACCGAATCTCAAGCTCTGTTGCGAGATGCGCAGGGGAGCGTTGTGTAGTATCCACAGCCACCTCCAGACTTTACTTCCGTACGATTTCCGTATGAGCGATGAAGTTCCAAATTCGTGCGTACGGAGATGCTGCCAAGCCTTTGTTGCTTAGCTTAGATGACGGATAGCAAACTAGCGAGCGGCCTGCTGACTACAGAAAACAGTGTTACTCGTAACGCGCACAAGTCTGGATCGTGACAGGGGAGTGTCTGTTCTGCATCAACAGCACTGATTTCCACCGTCAAATACACTTTCTGCACTTATCTAATAGATTTCTACTCTTTCTCTGTTTTTTTAGGGTCGAATTGACTCCAACGAAACAGAAAAAACACGGTAAGTACTTGAAAGAGCTTTATTTATTAGTGCAATTGATTTGCTTTGGTGCACTACGATTGGAGTGATTTATAAAACCGAAGAAGTGAAAACCGGCTGGGCGGCGGTATTGGCTAGACCGCCCTCGCGCGACGCCGGCGAAAGCGTGGCGGTCGTTGAAATTCTGGCGTTGCATTCACGCGCTCCTCTGAGCCCATGCGGATTGTAGCGCCTAATCAATCCACCGCCGGCCGTTTAAGCGAGCTGTTGCAACTCGACGGCCGGGACGCTTAGCGGATCTGCGCCATGTCCCGATGCGGCGGCGCGCCGAACAGGCGCCGATACTCCCGGTTGAACTGCGAGGGGCTTTCATAGCCGACGCGGTGGCTGGCGGTGGCGGCATCGAGCAGGTCGACGAGCATCAGACGGCGCGCTTCCTGCAGACGCAGCGTCTTTTGATACTGCAACGGGCTCATCGAGGTCAGCGCCTTGAAGTGCAGATGCAGCGAGGCCTTGCTCATGGTCACGGCGGCCGCCAGTTCGTCGATGGCCATCGGACGCTTGAAATTCTCATTGACCCAGTGAATGGCACGGGAGACCCGATGCGCCTGACTGCCCTTGATCGCCACGTCGCGCAGGCGGCGGCCCTGGTCGCCGCCGAGCAGGAAATACAGGACTTCCTGCTCGATCAGGGGCGCCAGAACCGGAATGTGCTCCGGACTTTCGACCAGGCGCGCCAGACGCAGCACGGCGTCCTGCAAGCCCGGCGTCAGCACGCCGACGCCGAGGCCGCGCGGCGTGCCGGCGACCGACGGGAACGCGGGCGGCATCCGGAGCATCAGCTCGGAAATCTTCAGCGGATCAAGGTCGAGCACCAGGCTGAGGTAGGGCTTTTCCGGCGAGGCGGCGATCACTTGCCCGATCAGCGGCAGCCCGACCGAGGTGATCAGGTAGTGCTTCGCGTCATACACATACGTCTCGTCCGCCAGGGCAATGCGCTTGGCGCCCTGGGCGGCGGAAGCGAAAACCGATTTGACCACCGAGCAGGCCGGCGCATTGGGCGACGACATGCGGAAAAACGTCAGCCTCGGCACCGGCGTGGGAAACACGCCGTCTTCGGGACAATGGCGTGCGATCAGGGCCGCGAGCTCCGGATGAGCGGCGCAGCTCGCCGGGGCAAGCGCCGGGCGGGGTGTCAGGGCGGTTTGCATCATGGTTTTTCGATGATTCTCACGATGGCCCAGCTTAACGCATAGGCGGATGCCCGCGCCTCCTGCGCCATCGTTCCGTAGACGATCAGGCAATAATTTCATACGAAATTGATATCGGGTCATTGCACTTGCCGCGCAGACTGCAGTCCTAAGAACGGGGCCCGGAGCCGTCCCGTCATCCAACCTGCCGAAGGAGTTCGCCCATGATCCAACTCGATATCAACGGCCGCGCGCATCAGGTCGACGTGGCACCGGACACGCCCCTGCTGTGGGTGTTGCGCGACACCCTGCAACTGACCGGTACCAAATACGGCTGCGGTCAGGCGCTGTGCGGCGCCTGCACGGTGCATCTCGACGGGACGCCCGTCCGCTCCTGCGTGCTGCCCGTTTCGGCAGCCGCCGGCGGCAAGATCAGCACCATCGAAGCAATCGACGGCGAGCGCGTCGGTCAGGCCGTGCAGGACGCCTGGCGCAGGCTCGACGTGGTGCAGTGCGGCTACTGCCAGTCGGGGCAGATGATGAGTGCCGTCGCCCTCCTCCGCCAGAACCGTCGGCCGAGCGACGCCGATATCGACGCCGCGATGTCGGGCAACCTGTGCCGCTGCGCGACCTATCAGCGCATCCGCGCCGCCATTCACGACGCCGCAAAAGCGCTGGCCTAGGAGCAGATCATGAGCGAAATCGTCATCGAAAACCTGAGCCGTCGCCATTTCCTGCAGGGCAGCGCCGGCCTGACGCTCGGCTTTTGCCTGCCGGGACTGGCCGCCGCGGCTGACGCCTCGGCGAAGGCCGGCACATCCGCGACGGCCGGCTTCGAACCGAACGCATTCCTGCGCATCGGCATGGACAATACCGTCACCGTCATCGCCAAGCACCTGGAAATGGGTCAGGGAACCCATACCGGACTGGCGACCATCGTCGCCGAGGAACTCGACGCCGACTGGCAGAGCGTCAAGGTCGAGGGAGCCCCGGCCGACGCCAAACGCTACAACAACCTCGCCTGGGGTCCGGCGCAAGGCACCGGCGGCAGCTCGGCGATCGCCAATTCCTGGGAACAGTTGCGCCAGGCCGGCGCCACCGGCCGCGCGATGCTGGTCGCCGCCGCCGCCCGGCGCTGGCAGGTCGGGGCCGCCGACATCGTCGTGCGCGACGGCGTCGTCAGCCATCCGGCCACGGGACGCAAGGCGAGCTTTGGCGAACTGGCCGCCGACGCGGCCCGGGAAAAAGTACCGACGGCGGTCAGGCTCAAGGACCCCGCCGAGTTCCGCCTGATCGGCAAGCAGGCGAAACGGCGCGACAGCCACGCCAAGACGGACGGTTCCGCCCGCTTCACCCAGGACGTTTTCCTGCCCGGCATGCTGGTCGCCGTGGTCGCCCATCCGCCGACCTTCGGCGCCACCGTGAAATCCTTCGACGCCGGCAAGGCCAAGGCCGTCAAGGGCGTCGTCGACGTCGTGCGGATTCCCCAAGGCGTCGCCGTTCTCGCCACCGACACCTGGAGCGCCAAGCTGGGGCGCGACGCGCTGTCCGTCGTTTGGGACGAGAGCGCCGCCTTCAAGCTCGGCACCGACGAAATCCTCGCTCGCTATCAGGCGCTGGCCAGAACGCCCGGTGCGGTCGCAAAGCAGGTCGGCGAATTCGACAAGGCTCGGGCCGGCGCCGCCAGGGTGGTCAGCGCCGCCTACGACTTTCCCTATCTCGCGCACGCGGCGATGGAGCCGATGAACTGCGTCATCCGGCTCGGCGCCGACGGCTGCGAGGTCTGGAACGGCGAGCAGATGCAGACCGTGGACCAGCACGCGCTGGCCAGGCTGTTCGGCCTCCAGCCCGAGCAGGTGAAGATCAACATGCTGTTCGCCGGCGGCAGCTTCGGCCGCCGTGCCTGCAAGGACTCCGACTACCTCATGGAGGCCGCCCAGATCGTCAAGGCGATCAATGGCCGGGCACCCGTGAAGCTGGTCTGGCTGCGCGAGGACGACATGCGCGGCGGCTACTATCGGCCGCTCTTCCACCACGCGCTGGAAGCGGCCATCGACGGCCGGGGGCAACTCGTCGGCTGGCGCCACCGGCTGGTCGGGCAGTCGATTCTGGCGGGCTCACCGTTTGCGGGGATGGTCAAAAACGGCATCGACGCGGTCTCGGTGGAAGGCGCCTCCACCCTGCCCTACGCGATTCCCAACCTGCAGGTGGAACTGCACACGCCGACCGACATCCCGGTGCCGGTGCTGTGGTGGCGCTCGGTCGGCTCCTCGCACACCGCCTTCTCCACGGAGGCGTTTCTCGACGAAGTTTCCGGCGCCATCGGCCAGGATCCGCTGGCCCTGCGCCTGCAACTGCTGGCCGGGCATCCGCGCCACGCGGCGGTGCTCAAGCTGGCCGCCGACAAGGCCGGCTGGGGCGCACCGCTCAAAGTACAAGCCGGCGAACGGCGCGGCCGGGGTCTGGCCGTGCATGAATCCTTCAACTCCATCGTCGCCCACGTGGCCGAGGTGACGGTCGCCAAGGACGGCGCGTTGAAGGTGGACCGCGTCGTCTGCGCCGTCGATTGCGGCACGGTGGTCAATCCCGACAACGTGCGCTCGCAGCTCGAAGGCAGCGTCGGCTTCGCGCTCGGCGCCATGCTGCACGAGGCGATCACGCTCAAGGAAGGGCGCGTCGAGCAGGGCAATTTCGACACATTTCCGCTGCTGCGCATCAACGAAATGCCGCGGGTCGAGGTGCATATGGTGCCGTCCAATGCCGCGCCGACCGGCATCGGGGAACCCGGCGTGCCCTCGGTGGCGCCGGCCGTGGTCAACGCGATTGCGGCGGCGACGGGCAAGCGCCTGCGCCGCCTGCCGATCCAGACCGGCGAACTGGCGGCCTGAGATGGACAGCCAGGATAGCCAGGTGCTGGCCGCCGCACGCCGCTGGGCCGCGGCGGGTCACCGCTTCACCCTGGTCACCGTGGCCCGGACCTGGGGTTCCGCCCCGCGTCCGCCCGGCGCCTGGATGGCCGTGCGCGACGACGGCCAGGTGCAGGGTTCGGTCTCCGGCGGCTGCATCGAAACCGACCTGATCGAGCGCCTGCGCGGCGGCGAATTCGCCTCTCCCCTGCCCTTCCTGCAGCGGTACGGCGTCACGCAGGACGAAGCCCGGCGCTACGGCCTGCCCTGCGGCGGCACCATGGAGCTGCTGATCGAGCCGGCCCCCGATTTCGCGGCGCTGGAGCAACTGGCGGAACGCATCGCCGGCGGCCAGCTGGCGCGGCGCACGGTCGTCGTCGGAGAGCCGGGAAATACGGTCGATGCCGGCACGGCGGGCGACGCCCTGAGCTGGGACGGGCAAACGCTGACGACGGTGCATGGCCCGGCCTGGCGCCTGCTGATCGTCGGCGCCGGGCAGATTTCCGCCTATCTGGCGCAGATGGCGCAGGCGCTCGACTACCGGGTCTTCGTCTGCGATCCGCGCAGCGAATATGCCGGCGAGTGGAACGTCCCGGGGACGACGCTGCTCTCCTGCATGCCGGACGACGCGGTGATCGAACTGAATTTCGACCCGCACTGCGCCGTCGTCGCGCTCACCCACGATCCGAAGCTCGACGACATGGTGCTGCTCGAAGCCCTCAAATCGCCGGCCTTCTACGTCGGCGCGCTGGGCTCGACGCTCAACAGCCGGCGCCGGCGCGAACGCCTGTTGCAGCACTTCGACCTGTCGCCGGTCGAGGTCGGACGCCTGCACGGCCCGGTCGGCCTGCCGATCGGCAGCCGCACGCCGCCGGAAATCGCCGTCGCCGTGCTCGCCGAGATGACGGCGGTGCGCAACGGCGTGTGGACGGCGGACGGCTTGCGCCCGAGGCGGGAATCGGCGCCGGCCGGCTGCAAGGTCGCCTGAGGGGACGGAGATGACGGAACGGATCGTCGGCATCCTCCTCGCGGCCGGGGCCGGAACCCGCTTCGGCGGAGACAAGCTGATGCACCGCCTGGCCGACGGCACGCCGATGGCGCTGGCCGCCGCCGGCGCGTTGCGCGCAGCCTGTCCGCGCGTGGTCGCCGTCGTGCGCCCCGGGGACGAAGCCCTGGCCCGCCGGCTCGCCGCCGCGGGCTGCGAGCCAGTTTTCTGCCCGCAGGCGCATCGGGGAATGGGCCACAGTCTGGCCGCGGGCGTGCAGGCGACGCCCGATGCCGACGGCTGGCTGGTGACCCTGGCCGATATGCCTTTCATCGCGGCCGACAGCCATCGCGCCGTGCTTGCACGCCTGCACGGCGGCGCCAGCCTCGCCGCCGCCTTCTTCGACGGTCGGCGCGGGCATCCGGTCGGATTCGCGCGGATCTGGTTTTCCCAGCTGACCGCGCTGACCGGCGATCAGGGCGCAAGGGCGATCCTGGCAAACAACCGCCGCCAGCTGACGCTCTGCCCGGTCGACGATCCCGGCGTGACCCGGGACATCGATCGCCCGGAACAGCTTTCCGGGGCAAAACAGGCTCCCCCTCCGCCGCCAAGCGAACCGCTGTAACCATAAACCGCCGGGCGGCAGGCGCCCGGAACGCCCCGCCGCGTCAGCGGCGGCTGAGCAACACGCCGGCGAGAACACCGGCCGCCGCCGCGACGCCGAGCATCTGCCAGGGATGATCCTTGACGTAGGCGTCGGTTGCCTGCGCCGTGCATTTGGCCTTGTCGGCGACGACGGCACGCGCCTCGACGAGGCGCGTGCGCGTCTGACGCAACCGCTCGGCGATCAGCGTACGGGCAGCGGAAAGTTCCTCGGGGGTCGATGTGCTCGCGCTCTTCTCGGCCCCGTTGCCGCCTGCGTTTCCCTTCTTCGCGGCCGGCGCGGGAATATTCATTCGGCCTTCGATCGGGTCCTGACCCGGATGCGTTTCGGTAGTCATCATGCCTCCTGCTGCAAGTGGTTTGAAAAAAGCGCCACGCAACCGCGCTCACGGGGTTCCGGAAACAAAGGAAAGTCTGGCCGGCCGCGAGGCGCCCACCCGGATGCGCTTGCTCTGCCATGCGTCGTCCAGTCTGGCCGAGATCCGATAGGCGCCCGGCGGGAGCTTCAGGTAGAGCAAGGGACCGGGGCAGATGCCGGAGACAAGCTCCGCGCCGCCGCTACGGGTCACGGTGAAAGGCACGTCGGCGAGATAGGCGCCCCGGCGCTCGCTGAACACCACGTGCACGTTATAGCCGCTCGCCGCAAGTCGCATGGCGTCGCGCGCGTCCTCGCCGACCCCGCCGCCCGCCCAGGCAACGCTTCCTTGCGCACCGCCGCTTGCGTCGTCCGCGCCTGCGGCGAACGGCGCGCCGCCGTGCAGCGCCAGGACGAGCGCCGCCAGCAGGGCAAGGCCAGGGCGCCGCAACGGCAGATCGGAAACGGAGCGCTTGGGACGGTGCGGATCGATGCCCATGGTCGTCTCCACGATATCCGGAAATACCGGAACGCCGGCAGGGCGGTTTATCGCGAGGATCGCGCCTCGCCCCGTCGTCAGCCTGGCGCTCCGTCCGGAACGGGAACGCCGGGCATCGCAGCATCCGCAAGACGGGGAGCGAGGCTTATTTCACCTCGATCGGCCGGCGCTGAGCGCCCTCTTCCTTCGGCAATACGACTTCGAGAACGCCGTCTTTCAAGCTGGCGACGATCTTCGCCGGATCGATGCCAGCAGGCAGCGAAAGACTCCGCGAGAAATTCCCCTGCGCGATTTCGCAGCGGAAATAGTCCTTCGACTCTTCCTTCCTTTCGCGGCTCACGCAGCCCTTGATGCTCAAGGTGTTGTCGACGATAGAGACGTCGATGTCCTTCTTCTCGACGCCGGGAACCTCGACACGAACCAGCACATCCTTGTCGCGGTTGATCACGTCGAGTTGCGGCATCCGGAGATTCTCGCCGGCTTCTCCCAGTCCGCCCCACATCGGCCAGTTCCAGCCGACCGGCCGCATCCAGTTGCGCAGCATGAACTTATCGAACAGGCGCTCGGCTTCGGCCAGCGGACCGAACATCTGCGACGGCGGCGACGGTTCGGAAATTTCGCTTTGGGGCTTCGCCGAGACGGCGATTTCGTGCTTGCTCTCATTTGCCATCGGAATGCTCCTCGATAAACGGTGACGGTGCCGGATCCGGCCCAGGAGTTGCGGTTGAAGAGTTCGAATGACCTTGCGCCCGACATCGCCTTTCAGCCCTGGCGTTCGATCGTCCAACGAGCAATCTAGGCGCCGGAAAATCCGATCGCCATCCTCCAATCCGTGTATTTCGGCGCGAACGCTTACCCGACTGCGGTAGCGACCTGCGCATCCACGACCTTCACCCCGGTCGCGCGGCGCGCCTCTCTACGACGCCTCGCGACGCACTTTCACGCTCCTTGCCGCCCGATTTGCAGGCGGCAGCGAAAAGCGCTTAAGCAACAGAGCCTTGACCGACTTATCCAGGTGTTATCCACAGGGTTGCGGCCCAAAGCTGTGGATACCCGTCTCCGGCCGTAGGCGCGGCTACCCGCTTCCCGGTTGGGGCATACGCGCCCTCCGGTAAGGCGAATAAACCCCTCGCTGTATTTCTGCAAGACCCCGCCGAACGTAGGATTTCCGCTATCGCCCAACGATGCATCGAGCGCACACGCACCGCCGGTGCACCGGAAAAGCGCCGGATTTCGCCGCCGGAAGATCGATTGCGGGGTACCTCTCCGCTTTTCGGAACGCCGCGCCGTTCGCGCCAAAAAGGCGGCACCGGGATCAGACGCACCCGGGTTCGCCCGCCGCTACCCCCGCGAGCAAGAAACGAGAGGAAGCGAGAGATGAGCCATTCGACGATTCCGCCCGGCTTCCGGCCGATCCGCCACGACCGCCTGCTGCAGGAAGAAGTGCACGACGCCTACAAGGCCAGCGCCAAGCTGCGCGAGCCGGCCTACTGCCCGCAGTGCAGCGCGGTCTATCGGGAAGGGAGTTGGCGCTGGGCCGACATTCCGAAGGGCGCGCGCGAGGAACCCTGCCCCGCCTGCCACCGCGTGAACGACCACTATCCGGCCGGCTTCGTCACCTTGCAGGGTGCGTTCTTCACGGCGCACCGGAGCGAAATCATGAGCCTCGTGCATCACGAGGCGCAGCGCGAGCGGCTCGAGCACCCGCTCAAGCGCGTCATGGGCGTCGAGGATAGGGACGAGTCGGCGCTGATCACGACCACCGACATCCATCTGGCGCGGGCGCTGGGCGAAGCCGTTCATCACGCCTACCGGGGCGAACTGGAGTTCCACTACCACCCGGCGGAAAACCTGTTGCGGGTGCACTGGTCGCGCTGAACAGCCGGCAACGAGATGGACGCCGGAGAACCGTCCGGACGGCCGAAGACAGCGGATGCGGGCGGAGCGGTCCGCGCCCCGACGCGGGGCAGCACGCAGGAGGACGAGATCATGATGCCGAAAGCCGCAGAAATGAGCCTGATGGGCACCATCCGGGAGCGCACCTCGGTGCGCGCCTACACCGCGCAGAAGCTCGACGCGGAAATCGTCCGCGACCTGCTGGCGGCTGCCGTGCGCGCGCCCACGGCGATGCACGCGGAACCCTGGGCCTTCGTCGTCGTGCAGGACAGCGAGCAGATGAAGCGCCTTTCCGACCGGAGCAAGCGCTACTTTCTCGACGAACTCCGCCAGGCCGAACTCGACCGGGACGGCCGCGTCCGCGACGAATTCGCCCGGCCGGAATTCAATCTCTTCTACAACGCCGGAACGCTGATCCTCGTTTGCGGCCCGAGCGCTTCGCCGCTGATGCTGCCCGACTGCTGGCTGGCCGCCGAGAACCTGATGCTCGCCGCCTGCGCCCGCGGCCTCGGCACCTGCGTCATCGGCTCCGCCGCGACCGGGCTGAACCGCCCGGAAAGCAAGGCCGAACTGGACATCCCCGCCGATTACTCGGTGGTTGCGCCGATCATCGTCGGCTTTCCGGACGGCGAGACCGAACCCACCCCGCGCAAGGCCGCACGCGTCCTCGCCTGGCATTGAGCGCGGCGCCGGAAACGGCCGCTGCGGCGTTCGCGCAACGGGGCCGCAAGCCTCCCGGCGAGCGCCGGCGCATCCTCCGCGCGCCGCCGAACGCGCCGGCCGGCAGACGCGCAAAAATAACCCGTTGCGCGCCATCCGTACGCTTACGCACATACACCGGGCGCATTCGCGCCTAGGCTCCATCCCGAACTGCGGCGGAGCGGTTTCGGAAGCGCCGGCCGGAACCGCTCGCCGGCACGCCCTTCGCCAACCGACGCGGCGCGTTCTGCTTGCTCGGCGAGCGAGCGGCGACGCCGGCGCCCCGTCGCGTGCCTCGAAAAGACGAGGAGACGAGCGGGCCGCCGGCGCCGCGCCGGGTCGCTCCCGCCACAAACACGACGGATCGACGAACGCGCTAGAACCGCGGAGATTGCGCTACAGAAAAGGATCCTGAATTGAATGCCAGACTCGCCGCCGTTCGCGCGACCTTTTTCCGACTGAGCGCACGACTGCGCGGCGGCGATCTGGCCCAGAAATACGCGCTCGCCGAGCCGCCGCTGCGTGTCGAACTGTTCAGCGCCGACCAGATGGAGCGGCACGGCCGGCCCCTCGCCGAGGCGCACAAGGTGGCGCCGGGACGCGGCGCTTCGTGCCCTGTCTGCCGGCGGACTGGCCGGGCTTCACGCTGCGCTACCGCCACCGCGCCACCGAGTACACGATCGTCGTGCAGCGAGACGGCGCTGCGGCGCCGCCGGGCGCAGGAATACACGTAAGCGTGGATGGCGTCGCCCAGAACGATGCGGTAATAAGCTTGATCGACGATGGCCGGCCGCACCGGATCGACGTGAGGATATGAGTTAGCGCATCGCCGCATCGCCGCATCCTCGCTTCCCGCGTGCCGTTCCGCGGCGTCCGGCGCGGACGCCGCCGGAAAGCCCGGACAGCCATCGACATCCGCGAGGTAGCCATGAACGCAACGACCCGACTGCACGCGCTCGGCCAGAGGCTGTGGCTCGACAACATCACGCGCGACCTGCTCGACGACGGAAGGCTGCAGCGTTACTGCGCCGAGCTGTCTGTCAGCGGCCTGACCTCGAACCCGACCATCTTCGAGCAGGCCATCCGCAACACCGGCGCCTACGACGAGACGATCCGGCGCGCGGCGGCGGCCGGCAAGGCCGGCGAAGCGATCTTCCTCGACCTCGACCTCGCCGACCTGCGCCGGGCCGCCGCCGTCTTCCGGCCGATCCACGCGGCGAGCGGCGGGGTGGACGGGCTGGTTTCGCTCGAAGTCTCGCCGCTCCTCGCCGACGACGCGGCGGCGACCGTGGCCGAGGCCAAACGCCTGTACGCACAGGCGCAGTGCGCCAACCTGCTGATCAAAATTCCCGGCACGCCGGCCGGCGTCCTGGCCATCGAGGAGACGATCTTCGCCGGCGTGCCGGTGAACGTCACCCTGCTCTTCTCGCGCGAGCACTACGTCGCGGCGGCCGACGCCTACTGGCGCGGCATCCGGCGGCGGGTCGCGGCGGGCCTCGATCCGCGTGTCAATTCCGTGGCCTCGCTGTTCATCAGCCGCTGGGACCACGCATTGAGCGGCACGCTGCCGTCGGAACTGAACAACCGCCTGGGCCTCGCCGTCGCCGGGCAGACCTACGCCGCCTACCGCACGCGCCAGACCTCTGCCGAATGGCGCCGGCTGGCCGACGCCGGCGCCCGACCGCAGCGCCTGCTGTGGGCGAGCACCGGAACGAAGGACCCGCGGCTGCCGGAAAGCTACTACGCCGAAGCGCTCGCCGCGCCGGACACCATCGACACCCTGCCCGAAAAGACGCTGCTCGCCCTCGCGGCGCCGGGCGCGCAGGATACGGCCCTGCGCGTCATGCCGGAGGACGGCGGCGACGCCGAAAGGGTACTCGCCGACTGCGCCCGCGCCGGTGTGGACCGCGCCGCCCTCGCCGCGCGCCTGCAGCGCGATGGCGCGCAGGCCTTCAGCCGATCCTGGAGCGGCCTGCTCGCCGAGATAGCCGCGAAAAGCGGCCAAGCGGACGCCTGAGCCATGCCCGAAACAGCCGAAATCCGGCACGACAAACAGATGATGCGGCGCTTCTGGCACCTCGCCGCACCCTACTGGCGCGAGGAGGAAAAATGGAAGGCCTGGGGGCTGATCGCCCTGCTCGTCCTGCTGCTGCTCGGGCAGACGCGCTTCGCCGTGCTCTTCAATGAGCAGACGGGGGAATTCACCTCGGCGCTCGCCGCGCACGACGAGGAACGCTTCTGGATCGCCATCAAGACCAGCCTCGGCCTGCTAACGGTGGCCGTGCCGATCTACGCCTTCTTCTTCTACGTCCGCGACAAGCTCGGCATCCACTGGCGGCGCTGGCTGACCAGCCGCTTTCTCGACCGCTATTTCAGCAAGCGGCACTACTACGAACTGAACTCCAACGCCGGCATCGACAACCCCGACCAGCGCATCGCCGAAGACATCAACACCTTCACCCAGCGCACGCTCTTCTTCCTGCTCATCTTCATCGGCTCGCTCCTGCAACTCGTCGCCTTCAGCAGCGTGCTCTGGTCGATCTCGCACGCGCTCGTCTACTTCCTCGTCCTCTACGCGACGGCCGGCACGCTCGTCACCGTCTTCGTCTTCGGCAAGCCGCTGGTCGGGCTCAACTTCCAGCAACTCCGGCGCGAGGCGGACTTCCGCTTCGGCCTCGTGCGCGTGCGCGAAAACGCCGAATCGATCGCCTTCTATCGCGGCGAGGCGCAGGAGACGCTGCAGGTCAAACGCCGCTTCATCAAGGCCTTCATCAACTTCAACAAGCTGATCAGGGCCCAGCTCGCCCTCAACCTCTTCCAGTACGCCTACAGCCTGCTGACCATCGTCCTGCCGAGCGCCATCGTCGCCTCGCAGGTGCTCTCCGGCGAGCTCGAAGTCGGCCGCGCCGTGCAGGCCGCCGGCGCCTTCGCGGCGGTGCTCAGCGCGATCTCGGTGGTCGTCGAGAATTTCGAAGGCCTGAGCCGCTTCGCGGCGGGCATCGACCGCCTCGAAGCCTTCGCCAGGACGATGGCTGCGCCGTCGCCCGGCACGCTCAGCCTCGGCGGCGTCATCGACCTCGAAATCGACTCGCGCCTGGCGCTCGAAAACGTCACCCTGCAAACCCCGAACTACCGGCGGGTGCTGGTGCGCGATCTCTCGCTGGAAGTCGCGCCGGGCGCCGGGCTGCTCATCGTCGGCAGCAGCGGCAGCGGCAAGAGCTCGCTGCTGCGCGCCATCGCCGGCCTGTGGTACGCGGGCAGCGGCCGGATCGTGCGCCCGCGCCCGGAAGACATGCTCTTCCTGCCGCAACGCCCCTACCTGCTGCTCGGATCGCTGCGCAGCCAGCTCCTGTACCCCGGCAAGGACACGACGATCCCGGATGCCGAACTCCTGCGCCTGCTCGAACGGGTGAACCTGCCCGACCTCGCCGCCCGCTTCGGCGGGCTGGACGCCGAAATGGACTGGGAGAACGTCCTCTCCGTCGGCGAGCAGCAACGCCTCGCCTTCGCCCGCGTCCTGCGCAGCCAGCCGCGCTACGCCATCCTCGACGAAGCGACCAGCGCGCTCGATATCGCCAACGAGGAAAACCTGTACGGACAGCTCGCCGCCACCGACACGACGATCGTCAGCATCGGCCACCGCTCGACCATCCTGAAGCATCACCAGCACGTCCTCGAACTCACCGGCGACGGCGGCTGGAATTCGTACCCGGCGGCCGCCTACCGCTTCGCGCAGTAGGCGGCGGGAAACTCGCAACGGCGGGATTTCGCGCCCCGACTCCCGTCGCACTAGGCTGGCGCCGACCCGCCGCCCGCGGGCTTCACATGCGGGAGAAATGCGGAATGCGGCACGGCGATCCGTTATTCAACGCACAGACGGAAGTTCGATCAGAACTGGATAGTGCGGACGGTGGGGCGACAACTTTGCATTTGCGCGCGGCGGCGATGCGGCATTGGCGCGGTCGTCCCTGCCCGGCCGGCGCATTCCACCCGCCCCGGCGTGCTCCGATGCAGCCTTCGGGCGGGCGAAAGCGCCGCCTTTGCGACGTTCGACGAGGAGAAGAAAATGATCGAAGCCGTTCTGACTTTTGATTTGCTGCCCAACAGCGACCTGAAGGCCTATCAGGAGTGGGTCGCGAAGCTGGGGAACACCATGGCGAAGCAGCCCGGCGTCATCGAGTTTCGGGCGAACAGGAACATCCTGGGCAATCCGATAGGGCGCTCGGTGACGACGTTCACATCGCTGGAAGACTGGGCGAAATTCACCGACGGCCCCTGGCAGCAGATCGCGCATGAATTTCGCGGTTTTGCGACCAACATCCGGGTCGAACTGTGGGGGCCGTCGCCCCTCCTGAAGGAGCCGATCCGTCCGGCGAAATAGAGAAATAGACCGTCTCCCGCCCATCGCGGGAAGGCGCAGCAGCGTTTTTCCATCGATGGGCGCCCGCATCCGGCCCGAAGCAGCGGACTAGGCGTCGACCTTGCACAGCGCGAGAACCGCGCGTATCCCGCGCGTTCGGTGGCGTTGCGCGTGGATGGCGATGCGCAGTTCGCGCGACAGGTCGAGGAAGGGCGTCGCGAGCGGCACCAGCGATCCGGCCTGAAACGCCTCGCGCAATTCGAGCGACGACAGGCAGCCGAGCCCCATGCCGAGACGCACGCACTGGCGCACGGCTTCCGGCTGCTCGAGTTCGAGCGCGATGCGCGGGCCGATGCCGACGTCGCCCAGCGCGCGGTCGAAGCGCTCGCGCGTGCCGGACCCCGGTTCGCGCGTCACCCAGCCAGCCGACCTCAGATCCTCCGGCGTCACGTCGGCGCCGGCCAAGGGATGGCCGGGGGCGGCGAAGACCTGCAATTCGTCCTTCCACCAGGGGAAACAGGTCAGCCGCGGATCGTTCACCGGCCCCTCGATGAACCCCAGGTCGATCTGGAACGCCAGCAGCCGCGACACCACCTGCTCGGTGTTGTGCCGGGAAACGCGGACTTTGCCCTGCGGATAGCTCCGGCTCAGTTCGGCGATCAGCGCCGGCAGCAGGTGGTTGCCGATAGTGACGCTGGCGCCGAGATGAACGTCGAAGGCGCCGCCGCCGGCCCGGCCGACCTCCTCGATATCGCTCACCCGATCCAGCACTTCGCGCGCCAGCGGCAGGATTTCGCGCCCGCTGTCGGTAAGCTGCCATTGCCGGCCCTGGCGGTTGAACAAGGGCGCGCCGAGCTGCCCTTCCAGGTCGGCCAGCGCCATGCTGGCCGCCGCCTGACTCATGGCGACCGCCTGCGCGGCGCGCGTCACCTGCCCGTGGCTGGCGACCGCGGCGAACACTTCGAGCTGGCGCAACGTTATTTTCATAACCAAATCCGATTTCAATTATAAAAAATATACGTTTTACTTATCGAACTGGCAAGAACTAGCATTCGGGCTTCACCTAAGCGGACCCGTGCGATGTCCTTTCCCAAGCTTCTTCCCGGCCTCGGCCTGATCGCGCTGATCGCCGCCGCTTCCATTTTCGCGGCACAGCGCGGCGAACTGAGCGCAATCGGCGCCTCGCCGCTGACGCTGGCCATCGCCGCCGGGGCGCTGCTCGGCAACCTGCGCCCCGGGCTGGCGCGCGGCATCTGGCAGCCCGGCACGCGCTTCGCACAGAAGACCTTGCTGCGCGCCGGCGTCGCCCTCTACGGCTTCAATCTCGACCTGCAGCAGATCGCCGAAGCGGGACGCTCGGGGCTGCTGATCGACGCCGTGATGCTCGTCTCGACGCTGGCCATCGGCTACTTCGTCGGCACCCGCTGGCTGCGCATGGACCGCGAATCGGCGCTGCTGATCTCGGCGGGAAGCGCCATCTGCGGCGCCGCCGCCATCGTGGCGACCGGCTCGGTGCTGCGCATGAGCGAAAGCGACGGCGTCAGGAAGGCGGCGACAGCGGTGGCGACCGTCGTCCTCTTCGGGACGGCGGCGATGTTCCTCTACCCCCTGCTGTTCGCCTGGTTGGGCGAAAGCCGTTCGCTGTTCGGCGTCTTCATCGGCTCGACCGTGCACGAGGTCGCCCAGGTGGTCGCCATCGGCAACGCCATCGGCGGCGAGGCCGCGCACAACGCGGTGATCGTGAAGATGATCCGCGTCCTTCTGCTGGTGCCCTTCCTGCTCGGCCTGAGTTTCTGGATCGCGCGCCGGCGCGGCGACGCGCAGGAGGGAGGCGTTTCGGTCCCGTGGTTCGCGCTGGCCTTCCTCCTCTTCGCCGGCGTCAATTCCGCGTTCGCCATACCGGAAGAACTGCTGCAGGCCCTCCGGCAAAGCGGCATCCTCAGCCTGACTTTCGCGATGGCGGCTTTCGGCATGGAAACCACCTTCGGCCTCTTGCGCCAGGCGGGAATCAAACCCCTGCTCCTCGGCGCCCTCCTCTTCGCCTATCTCGTCGCAATCGGCGGCTGGGTCAATTTCGGTTTGCTTGAATAGGCGCCTTGCTTCAACTAGGGCTCCTCTTCAATTCAATTTTTCCGTTACGTATTGCGTCAATAAGCTTGATGGCATTCTCATCGCTCGGCTTGCGACGTTTGTAATCTTCAAGGTTCTTTAAGGCTTGCTCTTTGTTTCCGAGGGCCAGGTACGCCACGCCAATCGCATATGCAGCATCAACAACCCCTACGGAAAGCGCCTTCTCAAGATACGGGAGAGCTTCTTTAGCCTTTCCTACACCCGCAAGAAAGGTTCCATACAGGTAATTGCCTCGCGGGTTGGAAGGCGATGCGGCGATCAATCGCAAGAAGATTGAGTTGGCTTTTTCAGCAGCCCCGGGGACATTGAGATTGTGACCAATGCTATTTACGTAGCCGGCTCGAGCAAGAAGCTCAAGATTCGGGGTTGGGACGTTAATCAGAATGTCGAGCATCCCCGACAGTGCCTTTACGTCTTGGGTAGCACGGTGTTGATCCTGTGGTGTGTCGAATCGCGGCGGATAGTTTTTCGCGTGAGCCGATAAATCATTCAGCATCTGGTCGAAGTACGCACCATCGAAACCATATTTCTTTCCCGTGGGCGTTTCCGAAACCGTGAGCAAACGCTTTGGGTCGTAATTTCCATATTCTTTGGCGTTTGCGCTGGGAACAATTAGGGCAACAAGAACGGCGAAAAGAAACTTGCGCATGATGTATAGATTCCTAACTAACTAGTTCAGCCGAGGCGCAGGAGAAAGAAAAGGGCGAGAACGCAGGCAAGACAAAGAAAAAAGACAACCTGCAGCGCCCTGCCGATGGCGAAAAGGACTGGGTCGTTAAGCCGAGAAAACCTACCGAAAAAGACGAAGAAAAACAGAGAATTCTCGGCAAATGAGCCCTCGGGGTTAACAATCGTGGGGGAGCCTAGCTGCCTCCACACAGAAGGAAATGCTGTACGCAGGTGAGCCAAGAACCGTAGGTGGTAGTGAACACCCATTGCGACCAAAACGAGTAGCCCGGAAGAGACTATCCAGGTGAGTAATTGGGCTTCTTGAAGCATTGCCGTCTAACGTTAATAAGACATTGCCATCAGCGTATAAGCTGATTCTTTGTGAGCACAATTTGTTTTTGAAGCTCTGCAATCTGTTGTTTTATTGATGTCATTGTTTTTTCTGCGCCCAGAAAAAGGAAAACACACCGCTTTCCATCATTTGAGCCGGAACTGCTCGATCAGGTGCGTTCCTGTATCTGGGTGAAACATCACAAGACCCAAATGGAATGACAATATACCAAACGAATACTTCGCTTTAACCTGTTTCACGGCAAGCGGCATCTGCGTGAGGTAGGGGCGCGGAGGTCGGTATCTTCCTTTTGTACCGGGCGGCCGATGGCAATGTCGCGGCTGCCATGCAGCATCAGGCCTTGGCCTGCTCTTTTTTCCCGCGAGGTGCGTGAGGTGGAATCGCCCTCGCCCACCGCTACGTACGGAAACGTACATACGCACCCGGCCGCGGCGGCTAGGCTTGAAAGCGGGGCAAACGCCGTTCGCGTTCGCCGCACCGCCTTGGGGATCGCCATATGGACACCGCCGGCTACACCATCTACCTGCTCGTCCTAGTCGCCCTCTTCGTTCTCGTGCTGATCTGGAGCTTCGGCCGCAAGCGCAAGAAGCGCTTCGAGGACGACGCCAAAATCCCGTTCGAAGAATGAATAGCGGGGTCGCCAGGCTCCGTAGGGATAAACGCTCTCCGGGAAGACTTTGCGAAGAGCGAGTAAACAAGCAGCTCTCTGCGGTGGAACCTTGGAGGGCAGCTGCGTACGGCAACGCACATACACCTTGGGCGGGGCGCGCTAGCCTTTAATTTTCTGAAAGTGGCTCAGCGAGGGAAGGAATCAGCGATGGACATCGGCATGGTCGGCCTCGGACGGATGGGCGCCAACATGGCCGAGCGCCTGCGGCGCGGCGGCCATCGCGTCATCGGTTTCGACGCCAAGACGGCGACGGAAAAACCGGGGTTTCAACGGGCCAACGAACAGGACATCGAGCGCGCCGCCTCGCTCGCCGCGCTGGTCGAACGTCTGCCGGCACCGCGCGCCGTCTGGCTGATGGTGCCGGCCGGCCCCGCCGTCGACGCGACGATCGAGGAGTTGCGCCTGCTGCTGGCGCACGGCGATACGCTGATCGACGGCGGCAACTCCAACTACAGGGACAGCCAGCGCCGGGCGCAGTCGCTGGCCGAACAGCACATCGATTTCGTCGACTGCGGCACCAGCGGCGGCATCTGGGGCCTGTCCGAAGGCTACAGCCTGATGCTCGGCGGCGGCGCGGCGGCGGTCGAACGCCTGCGTCCGCTGCTCGAAACGCTGGCGCCGGCCGCCGACCGGGGCTGGGGCCGGGTCGGCCCGGCGGGCGCCGGGCACTTCGCCAAGATGATCCACAACGGTATCGAATACGGCCTGATGCAGGCCTACGCCGAAGGCTTCTCGCTGTTGCGGCACAAGCAGGAGTTCGCGCTGGACCTGCATCAGGTGGCCGAAATCTGGCGCCACGGCAGCGTCGTCCGCTCGTGGCTGCTCGATCTCGCGTCCGGGGCGCTGGGCGACAACCCGGCGCTCGACGGCATCGCGCCCTACGTCGCCGATTCGGGCGAAGGGCGTTGGACCGTGGCCGAGGCGATCGAGCTGGACGTCGCCGCGCCGGTGATCACGCTGGCCTTGCTGGCACGCCTGCGCTCGCGCGACGAGGCCTCGTTCTCGGACAAGTTGCTGGCGGCGCTGCGTCAGCAGTTCGGCGGGCACGACATCCGGAAAGGCTGAGCATGGAAAAACCGCCGGACGAGAGCTGCCTGTTCGTGATGTTCGGCGCAACCGGCGACCTGATGCGGCGCAAGCTGCTGCCGGCCCTCTTCCAGCTCGCCGAGGACGGCCTGTTGCCGGCGCGCTACCAGATTCTCGGCGTGGCGCGCGAGCCGGGCATGGACGATGCGCGCTTCCGCCGCTGGGTTCGGCAGGCCTTCGCCGACGCCGGGCTGGCGCACGGCAAGGCGCCGCGCCGCTGGTGTGAGGACTGCCTGCATTTCGACACCGTCGGCGACGGCAGCGCGGCCGACTATCAGGCGCTCGCGGCGCGCATCGCGCTGATCGAAGCGACCCACGCGCTGTCCGGCAACCGCCTGCTCTACATGGCGCTGCCGCCGCAGGCCTTCCCCGGCACCATCGCCGCGCTGGCCAGGGCCGGGCTGGCGCGCAGCCAGGGCTGGACGCGGCTGGTCATCGAAAAGCCCTTCGGCCACGACCTGACCTCGGCGCGCCGGCTGAACGCGCTGGTGCACCGCCACTTCGGCGAAACGCAGGTCTATCGCATCGACCACTATCTGGGCAAGGAAACCGTGCAGAACCTGCTCGCCTTCCGCTTCGGCAACGCGCTTTTCGAGTCGGCCTGGAACCGCGAACATATCAAGAGCGTGCAGATCACCGTCGCCGAAGCGCTCGGGGTCGGTCACCGCGCCGCCTACTACGAGCGTGCCGGCGCCCTGCGCGACATCGTGCAGAACCACATGACGCAGTTGCTGACCCTGACGGCGATGGAAGTCCCCGCCGCCTTCGACGCCGAAAGCATCCGCCACGAGAAGGTCAAGGTGCTGCGCTCGATCCTGCCGATCGGCCGCGACGCCGTGGTCTTCGGCCAATATGCCGCGCAGCAGACTCCCCCGGGGGATGCCGAACTGAAAGCCCCCCCGGGGGACGCCACGCCGCCAATCCTCTCTGGCGTTGCGACGCGCCAAACCCGGCCGGGGAACGCCCGGCCGCAAGCCTGCACCGCCGATGCCGCGCGGCAGCTCGGCGCCGATGAAGCCGCGCCGCCGCGCCCGGCGGGCCCCCCCCCCCCCCCCCCCCCCCCCCCCCCCACCCCCCCCCCCCGCCCCCCCCCCCCCCCCCCCCCCCCCCCCCCCCCCCCCCCCCGCCCCCTTCCCCGCCTACCGCGAAGAACCCGGCGTCGCCGCCGACTCCACCGCCGAAACCTATGTCGCCCTGCGTCTGGGCATCGAAAACTGGCGCTGGCAGGGCGTGCCCTTCTACCTGCGTACCGGCAAGCGGCTGGCGCGCCGCATGACGCAGATCGTCATCGAATTCCGCGGCCCGCCGGTCGCCCTCTTCCGCAGCATCGACTGCAGCCCGCCGCACACCAACCGGCTGGCGATCAACCTGCAGCCCGACGAAGGCTTCACCCTCTCGTTCGAGGTCAAGTCGCCCGGCAACAGCTACGCGCTGCAAACCCGCCACATGCAGTTCCGCTACGCCGAAGCCTTCGGCGCCTCGCTCTCGGCCGGTTACGAAACCCTGCTGCTCGACGTGCTGGAGGGCGACCAGACGCTCTTCGTGCATGCCGACGAAACCGAAGCCTCATGGCGCCTGTTCACCCCGCTGCTGCGCCGCCATGCCGTGCGCGAACCCTACGCCGCCGGCAGCTGGGGGCCGACGGCGGCCGACCGGCTGATCGCCGTCGCCGGCGGCGCCTGGAACAACGAATCATGAGCCGGCGCCCCGCGCCGCCGCCGGCCGACGACGGCAAAATGCAGCGCTGCCGCTGGCACCCGCAGGCCGACCGCGCCGCCCTGCAGCGCACCGCGCTGATGCGCATCCTCGAAGCCGCCGCGGCGGCCCGCCAGCAGCGCGGCGAATTCCATCTCGTGCTGGCCGGCGGCGAAACGCCGCGCGACATCTACCGTCTGCTCGGCGCGGTACCGGCCGACTGGGCGGCGTGGCACATCTATTTCGGCGACGAGCGCTGCCTGCCGCCGGACGACCCCGCGCGCAACTCGCGCATGGCCGGCTACGCCTGGCTCGACCACGTTCCCATCCCGCCGCGGCAAATTCACCCGATCCCGGGCGAGCTTGGCGCCGTGCAGGCCGCCGCGGCCTACGAAGAGACGCTGCGCACGGTCGGCCGCTTCGATCTGGTGCTGCTCGGGCTCGGCGAAGACGGCCACACGGCCAGCCTGTTCCCGGGGCAGGACTGGCGGCGGGCGCCCGAAGACCTCGACGTGCTGCCCATCTACGACGCGCCCAAGGCGCCGCCGCAGCGCGTCTCGCTCTCCCCCGCCCGCCTCGCCCGGACCCGCCAGCTGATCTTCCTCGTCGACGGCCGCAACAAGCACCAGGCGGTCGCCGACTGGCGCGCCGGCAAGGACATCCCGGCGCGCCACATCGCGCCGCCGGGCGGGGTCGACGTGCTGGTGGAGGCGTCGCTGCTCGTCGAACCGTTTGAATAGCCCCTCGGAAACGGGCACAGTAGCCCTCAGCGCAATCCGAGACTCCGACGCGCCGGCACGATCCTATCTCCAACGCACGGAAGCACGCCGATGACCACGCCCCCAAAAGCGACCGCCCCGTCGATCGTCGACGCCATCCGGCGCCAGAACGCCGGACGCGAAGCCGAGCGGCTGGCGCTGAAGTACGCCAAGATGAAGGAGAGTCCTTTCGTCTTCCTGCGCGGCGCCTGCCACCTCTTCTACGACGCCCTGCCCGACACGCCCGCCCTCGCCGAAGCGCCGCTCGCCTGGTGCTGCGGCGACCTGCACTTCGAGAACTTCGGCAGCTACAAGGCGGACAACGGGCTCGTCTATTTCGACATCAACGACTACGACGAAGCCGCGCTGGCGCCCTGCGCCTGGGACATCGTCCGCCTGCTGACCAGCATCCGCTGCGGCGCCGGCGCCTTGAACGCCACCGACGCCGAAGCCCTGGCGGTGAGCCGCGACTGCCTCGCCGCCTACCGCGACGCGCTGCTGCGCGGCAAGCCGCTGTGGGTCGAGCGCGACACGGCCGGCGGCCTCGTGCGCGAACTGCTCGACGCCCTGCGCGAGCGTTCGCGCGCCGAGTTTCTCGACCGCCGGACGACCCGCAGCGCCGGGCGGCGGCGCCTGAAGGTCGACGGTATCAAGGCGTTGCCTGCCGACGACGCGCAGCGCCGCCAGGTCGTCGACTTCATGGACGGCTTCGCCGCCGCCCAGCCGACGCCCGGCTTCTTCAAGGTACTCGACGTCGCACGGCGGATCGCCGGCACCGGCAGCCTCGGCGTCGTGCGCTACGTCGTTCTCGTCGAAGGCAAGGGCTCGCCGGACGGCAACTATCTGCTCGACCTCAAGGAAGCCAAACCCTCCGCGCTCGCGCCGCACCTGCATCGCCTCGGTATCGCCCAGCCACACGCGGCCGACGAGGCGCAGCGCGTCGTCGGCGTACAAAAACGCCTGCAGGCGGTCGACCACGCCTTCCTCTTCGCCGTCGATTTCACCGGCCTGCCCTGCATCCTCAAACGCCTGCAACCCGCCGAGGACCGCGTCGCCGGCGACGACTGGAAGAAATCCGGGCACAAGCTCGACCGCTTGCGCGACCTCGCCGCGACCATGGGCCGCATCCTCGCCTGGGACCAGCTGCGCGCGTCCGGCCGCAGCGGCGCCGCCAGCGCCGACGAACTGGCCGCCTTCGCGCAGGGCGCGGCGTGGTGCGACGCCGTCCTGGAAACCGCCGGAATCATGACCAAGGAAACGGAAATACAATGGAAAGCCTTCTGCCAGGCCAAGCTTTGAACTCCGCCCAGCCGGACGCCGCGGCGCCGCTGCCCGCCGAACTGCTGCACCGGATCGACGCCTACTGGCGCGCCGCGAACTACCTCTCGGTCGGCCAGATCTACCTCTACGACAACCCGCTGCTCAAGGAACCGCTCACGCTCGCGCACGTCAAGCCGCGCCTGCTCGGCCACTGGGGAACGACGCCGGGGCTCAACTTCATCTACGTGCACCTCAACCGCCTGATCAAGGCGCACGACCTCGACGTCATTTACATCACCGGGCCGGGCCACGGCGGTCCCGGGCTGGTCGCCAACACCTACCTCGAAGGCACCTACAGCGAGATCTACCCGAACGTCGCGCAGGACGAGGACGGCATGCGCCGGCTGTTCAAGCAGTTCTCGTTTCCCGGCGGCATCCCGAGCCACGTCTCGCCGGACACCCCCGGGTCGATCCACGAGGGCGGCGAACTCGGCTACTCGCTCTCGCACGCCTACGGCGCGGCCTTCGACAATCCCGAACTGATCGTCGCCTGCGTCGTCGGCGACGGCGAGGCGGAAACCGGGCCGCTCGCCACCAGCTGGCACTCGAACAAATTCCTCAACCCGGTGCACGACGGCGCCGTGCTGCCCATCCTGCACCTCAACGACTACAAGATCGCCGGCCCGACCGTGCTCGGCCGCATCCCGCACGCCGAACTGGAGGCGCTCTTCGTCGGCTACGGCTACGCGCCCTACTTCGTCGAGGGCGACGAGCCGGCAGATATGCACCAGCGCATGGCGGCGACGCTCGACCGCGCGCTTGCCGACATCCGGCGCATCCAGGACGACGCGCGCGCCCACGGCTTTCGCGGGCGTCCGCGCTGGCCGATGATCGTCCTGCGCTCGCCGAAGGGCTGGACCGGCCCGAAAACTGTCGACGGCAAGCCGGTCGAAGGCACCTTCCGCGCACATCAGGTGCCGATGGGCGACATGAGCCGGCCGGGGCACGTCGAAATCCTCGAAGCCTGGATGCGCAGCTACCGCCCGCAGGAGCTGTTCGACGCCGACGGACGCCTGCGCGCCGAACTCTCCGAACTCGCCCCGCGCGGACTGCGGCGCATGGGCGCCAACCCGCACGCCAACGGCGGCCGCCTGCTGCGCGACCTGCGCCTGCCCGACTACCGCAGCTACGCCGTCGCCGTTCCGCGGCCCGGCGCGGTCAAGACCGAATCGACGCGCGTGCAGGGCGAATTCATCCGCGACGTGATCAAGCTTAACCCGCACACCTTCCGCGTCTTCAGCCCCGACGAAACGGCGTCGAACCGCTGGGGCGCGGTCTTCGACGTGACCGACCGCTGCTCGACGGCGGAGATCATCGCCGGCGACGAAAACGTCGCGCCCGACGGCCGCGTCATGGAAATGCTCAGCGAGCACCAGTGCGAAGGCTGGCTCGAAGGCTACCTGCTGACCGGCCGCCACGGCTTCTTCTCGTGCTACGAAGCCTTCATCCACATCATCGACTCGATGTTCAACCAGCACGCCAAGTGGCTCAAGATGTCCAAGGAAGTGCCCTGGCGGCGGCCCATCGCCTCGCTCAACTACCTGCTCTCGTCGCACGTCTGGCGCCAGGACCACAACGGCTTCAGCCATCAGGACCCGGGCTTCATCGACCACGTGATCAACAAGAAGGCCGAGATCATCCGCGTCTACCTGCCGCCCGACGCGAACACGCTGCTCTCGGTCACCGACCACTGCCTGCGCAGCCGCAACTACGTAAACGTGATCGTCGCCGGCAAGCAGCCCGAGGTGCAGTGGCTGGACATGGACGCGGCGATCAAGCACTGCACCGCGGGCATCGGCATCTGGGAATGGGCGAGCAGCGACCGCGGCGAGGAGCCGGACGTCGTTCTGGCCTGCGCCGGCGACGTACCGACGCTCGAAACGCTGGCCGCGGTGGACTTGTTGCGCACGCACTTCCCGGCGCTCAAGGTGCGCGTCATCAACGTCGTCGACCTGATGACGCTGACGCCGCGCAGCGAACACCCGCACGGCCTGAGCGAGCGCGACTTCGACGAGCTGTTCACCCGCGACAGGCCGATCATCTTCGCCTACCACGGCTATCCCTGGCTGATCCATCGCCTGACCTACGCGCGCACCAACCACAAGAACCTGCACGTGCGCGGCTACAAGGAGGAAGGCACGACCTCGACGCCCTTCGACATGGTGGTGATGAACGACATGGACCGCTTCCACCTCGTCGCCGACGTCATCGACCGCGTGCCGCAGCTCGGCGCGAGCGCCGCCTACGCCAAGCAGGCGATCCGCGACAAGCTGATCGAGCACAAGCAGTACATCGCGCAGCACGGCGAGGACCTGCCGGAAATCCGCAACTGGCAGTGGGGCGCCCGGGCGCCGGGCGCCTGAACCGAAGCCGGGGCCGAGGCGGGCGCCGGAGTCCGCGTCCCGCCCCTCGCGCAGCACCGGCCCCCGGCGAAATCCCGCGCAGGGGCTGGCCTCGCTGCCCGGCGCGGAATATCGAAAGAAGAAAGCGGTATTTCACAGCCGCGCGGCGCCGGCATAGAGTGGCCGCCTGTCCTCTTCCGCGTTTTCCGCCTTGCCGCCGCCGACCATGAACCATCCCGCCCCCGCCGCCGGAGGCCGCCCGTGAGCCGCGCCCCGACCCTCGGCGACACGCTCTCCTGGCCCGCCCGCTACTTCCCCGCCAAGCCGGCGCTGGTCGCCTGGAACGGCGATCAGCGGCAGGTCTGGAGCTACGCCGAACTCGACGCCGAAGTGAACCGCCACGCCCACGCCCTGCTCGCCCTCGGCGTGCAAAAAGGCGACGTCGTCGCGGCCTTCCTCTACAACACCCCGGCCTTCGTCTTCAGCCTGCTCGCCGCGGCCCGCGTCGGCGCCGTTTTCAACCCGGTCAATTACCGGCTGGCGGCCCAGGAACTCGCCTTCATCCTCGCCGACGGCGGCGCCAGGGTCCTGCTGTTCGAGCGCGAAGGCAGCGAGGTCGTCGAGAAGGCGAAGGAACTCGGCGGCCCGACGGCGCACTGGGTCTATGCCGACCCCGACGCCGCCCCCGCCTGGGCGACCGGCCGCCTCGACGCGCTGCTGCAGGGCCGGCCCGCCGACCTGCCGGCGGTCGAAGTGACCGAGGACGATCCCTGCATCCTGATGTACACCAGCGGTACCACGGGCCGGCCCAAGGGCGTGATCCACAGCCACCGCAGCAAGCTCGCCCACAACGCACTGATGCACCAAGCCATGGGGCTGCGCCGCGAGGACGTCGGGCTGGCGCTGGCGCCGCTCAACCACACGGCGGAACTGCACACCAGCTTCCTGCCGCGCCTGCACCTCGGCGCCACCCAGGTGCTGCTGCGCCGTTTCGACGCCGGCGAGGCGTGGCGGCTGGTCGAGGCCGAGAAGGTGAGCCACTTCTTCGCCGCCCCGACCATGATCACCCTGCTCCTGCACCACCCGGACCTCGCCGCACGCGATCTTTCCAGCCTGCGTCTCGTCGAATACGGCGGCGCCTCGATGGCACCGCACCTGATCCGCGCCTGGGACAAACAGATCGGCGCCGGTCTGGTGCAGGTCTACGGCACCACCGAAATGGGCCCCTGCATGTCCGTGCTCGACCCGCACGAGCAGCTCTCGCACGCCGGTTCCGGCGGCCGCCCGGCGCTCGGCCACGATCTTCTGGTGGCGCGCGTGCCGGCCGACGGCAGCCCGTCCGATCCGGCGGTGCCGTGCGCCCCGGACGAAGTCGGCGAAATCCTCGTGCGCGGCCCGTGCATGATGTCCGGCTATCTGAACCGCCCGGACGCCAACGCCCGCGCGCTCGCCCATGGCTGGTACCACACCGGCGACCTGGGCAGTCTCGACGCCGAAGGCTATCTGTGGATCCGCGACCGCATCGACCACATGATCAATTCCGGCGCCGAGAACGTCTATCCGCGCGAGGTCGAGGACGCGCTGATCGAGCACCCGGACGTCCTCGAAGTAGCCGTGCTCGGCGAAGCCGACGCGACCTGGGGCCAGATCGTAGCGGCCCACGTCGTACCCAAGCCCGGCGCGGCGCCGAGCGCGGAGGGACTGGACCGCTTCCTGCTCGACGGCGACCGGCTGGCGCACTACAAACGTCCGCGCCGCTACCATTTCAGCGAGGCGCTGCCGAAGACGACGAGCGGCAAGATCCAGAAGCACCTGCTGCGGGAAACGGCGTGAGCCGCGCCGACGCTTCGTCCGCCGCAGCTTCGCCCCGGCCTCGCCGACGCACGGCGGGTACGCCTTCGATGCAGCCCGGCCCTCGCCGCTGCCCGAGCGGGCTTTCGCCCCGCCGCCCGTCTTGACCGGCGCATCCAGCTCCGTTGCCCTGCCTTCTCGCCACCCAGGCGCCTGGCAGGGGCACGGGCCGTCGCCGGCGGAACGCGAAGCGGACGGCAAAGGCGCACGCGAGAAGACGCACAAAAGCGCACACAAAAGCGCGCGCAAAAGCAGGGGCGACGAGCGGCGCGAAGGGGCATGCATCGACGCCGCGGCTTGTCACACCGGCGGCCGCCCGCTAAAGTTCTGCCTTTCCGTGTTTTCCACGCTTTCCGCCCTCCGGCGCCTCGCCGCGTTCCCCGCCTCCGGCCCGGGCGCACGGTGGCGCCGGTTTGCGCTTTCCGCACTTTCCGCGCGGCGGCCGGTCGAAACGCGCCAAACCACCCAGAACGATTTGTCCTCGATGACCACTCAGCCAACCGACGTTCCCGCCATTCAGCTGCGGGGCGTCAGCAAAAGCTTCCGCACGCCGGACGGCCAGGAGGTCGGCGTGCAGCCGACCGACCTGGAAGTCGCCGCGGGAGAAATTCACGGCATCATCGGGTTTTCCGGCGCCGGAAAATCCACCCTGCTGCGTCTCGCCAACCTGCTCGAACGCCCCGACGCCGGGCAGGTGATCGTGCACGGCGACGATCTCACCGCCATGCCGCCGGCCACGCTGCGCGCCGCGCGCCAGCGCATCGGCATGATCTTCCAGCACTTCAACCTGCTGCATAACCGCACGGTGGCCGACAACGTGGCCTTCCCGCTGCGCATCGCCGGCGCCTCGCCCGAGCGCATCCGGGAGCGCGTCGACACCTGTCTCGCCTTCGTCGGCCTCGCGGAAAAAGCCGGCGCCTACCCGGCGCAGCTCTCCGGCGGCCAGAAGCAGCGCGTCGCCATCGCCCGCGCCCTCGCGCCGGAGCCGCACGTGCTGCTCGCCGACGAGCCGACCTCGGCGCTCGACCCGCGCACCACGCAATCGCTGCTCGAAGTGCTGGCCGACGTGAATCGCCGCCTGGGCGTCACCATCCTGCTCGTCAGCCACGAAATGGGCGTCATTCGCCGCCTGTGCCACCGCGTCTCGGTGATGGAGGGCGGCCACATCGTCGAGCGCCTGCGCATCGACCAGGGCCGCATCCCGCCCGGCTCGCAACTGGCCCAGTGGCTGAAGGACTACGGCGATGGCACCGGCGACGCGCCGGAAGAGGAAGTCGATCCGACCGCCTCGCTGCAGCGGGAGGCCAGCCATGCTTGAATCCCTGCTCGCCACCTTCATCGAACTGCTGCCGGAAATCGGCAAGGCGGCCGGTGAAACCGGCCTGATGCTCGTCATCTGCCTGACCGCCGCCCTGCTCTTCGGCGGCAGCCTCGGCATCCTCGTCTTCCTGACCAGCAAGGGGCAGGTGCTCGGCCGCTTCCGCCGCTTCAATCTGGTGGCCAACGGCTTCATCAACGTCTTCCGCTCCTTCCCCTTCATCATCCTGCTCGTCGCGGTTTCGCCCTTCACGCGCCACATCGTCGGCACCTCGATCGGCCCGCTGGCGGCCAGCGTGCCGCTCTCGCTCGCCGCGATCTTCTACTTCGCGCGCCTGATCGAGCAGACGCTGCGCGACGTGCCGCGCGGCGTCATCGAAGCCGCCGAGGCGATGGGCGCTTCGCCGCTGCAGATCGTCCGCCAGGTGCTGCTGGTCGAGGCCCGCTCCGGCCTCATCCTGGCCGTCACCATCACCGCCGTCAGCTTCCTTTCCTACTCGGCGGTGGCCGGCGTCGTCGGCGGCGGCGGCATCGGCGACCTTGCCATCCGCTACGGCTACTACCGCTTCCAGACCGACGTGATGCTGATCACCATCGTCCTGCTGGTGATCCTCGTGCAGGGCATCCAGTTCTTCGGCCAATGGCTGGCGCGCCGCGTCGACAAACGCTGACCCGAACGCAAATTCCTTCCCCAACGACCACGGAGTAAAAAGACACCATGAAACTGATCCGTTCCCTGTTCATCGCCGGCCTCGCCCTCGGCGTGGCGTCCTTCCAGAGCGGCGCCGTCGCCCAGGAAAAGAAGACCCTGACCATCGGCGCCACCGCCGGCCCCAACTTCGATCAGGTCAAGCTCGGCATCAAGCCCATTCTCGAAAAGAAGGGCTACACCGTGAAGCTCGTCGAGTTCAACGACTACGTGCAGCCCAACCTGGCCCTCGCGCAGGGTTCGCTGGACGCCAACGTCTTCCAGCACGTGATCTACCTGAAGAAGTTCTCCGCCGATAAGGGCCTGAACCTGAGCGACGTGGTCAAGGTGCCGGTCGCGCCGCTCGGTCTCTACTCGAAGAAGCGCAAGAGCCTCGCCGAGGTCAAGGACGGCGACCGCATTACCCTGCCCAACGACCCGAGCAACCTGGCGCGCGCCCTGCACTTCCTCGAACAGAACGGCCTGATCAAGGTGAAGACCGGCATCGACGCGCTGAAGGCGACCGAGAAGGACGTCGCCGAAAACCCGCGCAAGCTGCAGCTGACGCCGATCGAAGCCGCCCAGTTGCCGCGCACGCTGGACGACGCCGCCTTCGTCGCCGTGCCCGGCAACTTCGCGATCGCCTCCGGCCTCAAGCTGACCGAAGCGCTGGTCCTCGAAAAGACCCCAGACCACTACCTGAACGTCGTCGCCGTGAAGACCGAGGACAAGGATAAGGCCTGGACGCAGGACATCGTCGCCGCCTTCAAGTCCCCCGAGTACAAGGCCGTGCTCGACAAGCACTTCCAGGGCTACGCCCGCCCCGCCTACCTGCAGTAAGCCGGATACGCGGTTTTTTCGCCCGAACACGGGCCACCTGCGGGTGGCCCGCGTTTTTTTCCGGGCCTGCGGTCACTACGGACTGACGTGGAGGGCCGGCGAGCCGGTATAATCGACGCTTTTCCCCTTCCGGAACCATCGCCGGGCTGCCGAATCGAACGGCATCCGTTCGCGACGGCCCCCTCCGAACGGGAAGCCGGTTACTCCGGGACCGCTGGAACCATAAGATTCCCAGCCCAGCCCCGGACCAGGTTGCAGGAGACCTGTGCCGGCGCGACGAACCGCGGCGCCCAAAAGGCGCCTCCCGCCGCGCCGGCGCCGAAATCTACGTGCTCGACATGCTCGACATGCGTCGCAGGCGAGGTAAGCTCTCCCCGCTGCTGCTTCCGTGTCCACATTCAACCGACTACCTTGGAGAACCTATGCGCTTCATGCCCAAAACCCTCGCCCTGGTGAGCGCCCTGGCCTGTGCCGGCCTCGCCCAAGCCGCCGACATCAAGATCGGGGTTGCCGAAGCCCTGACCGGCGGCGCCGCCCAGTACGGCGTATCCATCCGCAACGGCTTCCAGCTCGCCGCCGAGGAAATCAACGCCAAGGGCGGCATCAACGGCAACAAGATCCAGCTCGTCATCGAGGACGAACAGGGCAAGAAGGAAGAAGGCATCAACGTCTTCAAGAAACTGATTTTCCAGGACAAGGTGCTGATGGTCTTCGGCCCGACGCTGTCCAACTCGATGTTCGCCGCCGGCCCCGTGGCCAATGCCGCCAAGACCGTCGTCTTCGGCACCTCGACCACCGCCAACGGCATCACCGACGTCGGCCCCTACGTCTTCCGCAACTCGGTCATGGAATCGGACGTGCTGCCGGTCACCGTCGCCACCGCGACCAAGCACTACAAGCTGAAGCAGGTCGCCGTCATCTACGGCAACGACGACGCCTTCACCAAGAGCGGCTACGACGTCTTCAAGAAGGTGCTCGAAGACCAGAAGCTGCCGGTCACCACGACCGAGACCTACGTCAAGGGCGACGTCGACTTCAAGGCCCAGCTGACCAAGATCAAGGCCAGCAACCCGGATGCGGTCGTCTGCTCCTGCCTCGCCGAAGAAGCCGCCAACATCATGCTGCAGGCGCGCGGCCTGGGCATCAAGGCGCCGTTCATCGGCGGCAACGGCTTCAACTCGCCGAAGCTGTTCGAAATCTCCAAGCTGGCCGGCGAAGGCACCTTCGTCGGCAGCCCGTGGGCCAACACCAACCCAACGCCGGTGAACAAGGCCTTCGTCGCCGCCTACGTGAAGAAGTACAACGCCGAGCCGAACCAGTTCGCCGCCCAGGGTTACGACGCGCTGTACATCGCCGCGACCGCGCTCAAGGACGTCAAGCTGACCGGCGACCTGAACGCCGACCGCGAAGCGCTGAAGAACGCGCTGCCCAAGACGGCAATCGAGGGCGTGACCGGTCCCTTCAAGTTCCGCCCGGCGCAGACCAAGTCCGGCAAGCCCGGCGGCTGGGACGCGGACCAGAAACCGTTCATCTACGTGGTGAAGGGCGGCAAGTTCACGCTCTACGACGCCAAGTAATCCTGCAACACCCTCAAGCTGCGGGGCGGATGCGAATCTGCCCCGCACTTGCTTGTACTGGGCACGACTACGGACTCCTCCGATGCTTGAACAACAACTTCTCAACGCCCTGACGCTCGGCAGCGTCTACGCGCTGTTCGCCCTGGGTTTCACCCTGGTGTTCGGCGTGCTGGCGGTCATCAATCTCTCCCACGGCGCGGTCTTCATGGTCGGCAGCTACGCCGCCCTCGCCCTGGTGACCCATTTCAACGCGCCCCTCTGGATGGCCATGTGCGGCGCCATGCTCGCCAGCGGCATTCTCGGCCTGCTGGTGGACATGCTGGTCCTCAAGCCGCTGCGCGCACGCGAGGCTCCGCACCTGATCCCCATGATCGCCACGATCGGCGTCGGCATCATGCTGACCAGCGCGGCGCAAGGGCTGTTCGGCGCGGAAGTGCTGCGCTTCCCCGAGGAAACCCTGCCGGCCGGCGAATTCGTGATCGGCGACGTGCATGTGCGCGCCCTGGAAATCGCGATCGTCATGATCGCCTTCGTCCTGATGGCGCTGCTCTTCACGATCCTCAAATACACCCAGCTCGGCCGCGCCCTGCGCGCCATCGCCGAATCGCCCAAGGCGGCCTCGCTGCTCGGCATCAACGTCGAGGGCCTGTTCCACGTCACTTCCTTCGCCGCGGCCGCCTTGGGCGGCATCGCCGGCGTGCTGATCGGGCTCAACTTCAACGCGATCACCCCCTACATGGGGCAGCCGATGCTGCACAAGGGCATCGCCGTGATCATCCTCGGCGGCATGGGCGACATCCGCGGCGCCCTGATCGGCGGTCTCTTCCTCGGTTTCGCCGAAGTCATCAGCAAGGCCTACCTGTCGAGCCAGATGGGCGATGCGGTGGCCTTCGGCCTGCTCTTCCTGATCCTGCTGGTGCGGCCGTCCGGGCTGTTCGGGCGCAAGCTGGAAAGGAAAGCATGATGGAATGGTTCAACGATTTCTGGTCCACCTACAGCACCCTGGTGTTCTCCGTGGGCGTGCACATCCTGCTGGCCCTGTCGATCTGGCTGACCCTGTCCTGCGGCCTGCTGTCGCTGGCCAACGCCGCCTTCATGGGGATCGGCGCCTACGTCGCGGCGCTGCTCACCCTGCACCTCGAATGGTCCTTCGGCACCGTGCTGCTCGCGGGCGGCGTCGCCCCGGCGGCGGTGGCGCTGATCATCGGCGCGCCGGTGCTGCGCCTGTCGGGCGTCTACCTCGCCATGGCGACGCTGGCCTTCGGCGAAGTGGTGCGCATCACGGTGCTCAACCTTGAAATCACCGGCGGCCCCGAGGGGCTCAACGGCATTCCGCTGTCCACCGAGGCCTGGCACATTGCGCTGATCCTCGCCGTGACCGTCTACGGCCTGGCCCGCCTGCGCCGCTCCAAGGTCGGACGCGCCTTCGAGGCGATCAAGGAAGACGAGATCGCGGCGCGCCTGATGGGCATCGACGTCGATCGCTACAAGCTGCTGGCCTTCTCGCTCGGCGCCTTCATCGCCGGCATCGCGGGCGCCTTGAACGCCCACTTCACTTTCTTCATCAGCCCACGGGAATACGGCTTCGAGAACGCGGTGGACATCCTCACCATGGCGGTCCTCGGCGGCTTCTCGAACCTGATCGGCCCGATGCTGGGCGCCACCATCCTGACCCTGCTGCCGGAATTGCTGCGTTCGCTGCACGATTTCCGCTCGCTGGTGAACGGCGCCGTGCTGGTGCTCGTCGTGCTCTTCCTGCCCAAGGGCATCTGGGAGCCACGCCGCATCCGGGCCTGGGTCCAACGCTTCAAGGGAGGTCGGGCATGAGCGCCGATAAGCAGCATTCCCTGCTGTCCATCCGCAACGTCGGCAAGCACTTCGGCGGCCTGCACGTGCTGCAGGACGTCAGCTTCGAAGTGCCGGCCGGCAGCATCTACGGCCTGATCGGCCCCAACGGCGCCGGCAAGACGACGGTCTTCAACCTGATCACCGGCCTGCTCGCCCCGAGCAGCGGCAGCATCGAGTTCAAGGGCGAAAGCCTGGTCGGCCAACAGCCCCACCAGATCACGCGCAAGGGCATCGCCCGCACCTTCCAGAACATCCGCATCTTCAAGGAAATGGATCTGCTGGAAAACGTGATGGTGGGCATGCACGACCATCTGCGGTACGGCCCCGCCGCCCTGCTCTTCAACACCGGCGCCTGCAAGGCGGCGGAAAAGCGCGCCCGCGAGCGGGCGCTCGAACTGCTCTCCTGGGTCGGGCTCGACCACAAGGCCGACATGCTGGCCGACAACCTTTCCTACGGCGACCAGCGCAAGCTGGAGTTCGCCCGGGCGCTGGCGACCGAACCCAAGCTGCTGCTGCTCGACGAGCCGGTGGCGGGCATGAACCCTTCGGAAAAGACCGTCCTGATGGAAGAGATCAACAACATCCGCAACCGGGGCTACGGCGTCTTCATGATCGAGCACGACATGCGCTTCGTCATGGGCCTGTGCGACCGCATCGCCGTCCTCAACTTCGGCCGCATCATCGCCGAAGGTTCGCCGGACGAGGTGCGCAACAACCCGGAAGTGATCGAGGCCTACCTCGGCAAGGAGGAAGCGGCATGAGCGTCCTCCTGCGCGTACACGACCTGTCCGTCAGCTACGGCCACATCGAGGCGGTCAAGGGCATCAACTTCCACCTCAACAGCGGCGAGATCACCGCGCTCGTCGGCGCCAACGGCGCCGGCAAGAGCACCAGCCTGCTGGCGCTCTCCGGCCTGCTCAAGCCGGCACGCGGCAAGATCGAGTTCGACGGCGAGGACATCGCCCGCCTCGCGCCGCACAAGATCGTCCAGCGCGGCGTCGTGCAGGTGGCGGAAGGCCGCGCCATCCTCACCACCCTGACCGTCGCCGAGAACCTCGCGCTGGGCGCCTACTCGCGCTCGGACAAGGCCGGCATCGCCGCCTCGCTGGACGAGGTCTATGCCCTCTTCCCCCGCCTCAAGGACCGCGCCGAGCAGTTCGCCGGCAACCTTTCCGGCGGCGAGCAGCAGATGCTGGCGATCGGCCGCGCGCTGATGGCCAAGCCCAAGCTGCTGCTGCTCGACGAACCGTCGATGGGCCTGGCGCCGCTGATGGTGCAGGAGATCTTCCGCACGTTGGTCGAGATCAACCGTGCCGGCCTCACCATCCTGCTCGTCGAGCAGAACGTGCGGCAGGCGCTGAAGATCGCCAGCCACGGCTACGTCATCGAGACCGGCAAGATCGTCCTCGCCGACTCCGGCGCCAACCTGCTGGCCAACCCCAAGGTCGAAGAGGCCTACCTGGGGGGCTAACGGCACACCGTGCGGCGCCCGCCGAAGGGGACGTTTCGAACCCGACAGGCAAAAAAAAACAGACCGGCACAGGCCGGTCTGTTTTTTTATCGATACACACCGCCGCAAAAACGCTGGCGACGGCGGGCGCGGCTTCTCAGTCCTGCAGCCTGGCCGCCACCCGCGCCACGCGCTCGCCGAACCGGCGGGCGGTTTCCAGGTCGCCCGGCAGCATTTCGTCCGGACCGCTGTCGGACGGCGACTGGGCCATCGCGCCGCTGAACGAGCCGACGTAGTTCAGGTCGTTGCGCTGCGCCGCCTTGGCGTTGGACGGCATCATGCCGGTGCCGACCCAGATGCCGCTGTGCTGCATGGCGAGGGTGAACAGATAGTGCAGCGTGGACAGCTTGTCGCCGTTCATCGTCGCGCTGTTGGTGAAGCCGGCGAACACCTTGTCCTTCCAGCCTTGGGAGAACCACGGCTTGCTCGACGCGTCGGCAAACTTCTTGAACTGCCAGCTGACAGTGCCCATGTAGGTCGGGCTGCCCATCACGATGGCGTCGGCGGCGGCAAGCGTCTCCCAGCCGCCGGCGGGCAGGTTGCCCTCGGCGTCGATCGCGACGAGCTGGGCCGCGGCCCCCTCGGCGACGGCCTGAGCCATGCGCAGGGTATGGCCGTAGCCGGAATGAAATACGACGGCGACTTTCGTCACGGAAATCTCCTCGGGTGATGCGGGGTTGAAAAAGGGTCAGGGCGCAAGGTCGAAGACCAGCACCTCGGCGGCAGCCGCCCCGGACAGGGTCAGGGAGCTTTCGTCCGCCAGCAGCGCGGCGTCGCCGCCCTGCAGCGTCCGGCCGTTGACCTGGAGCGTGCCGCGCACCAGATGCACGTAGGCCTTGCGCGCGGGGTCCAGCGCCAGCGCGACGGTATCGTCGCCGTCCAGCAGGCCGGCGTAGAGCGAGGCGTCGGCGTGCAGGGTGACCGAACCCTCGGCGCCGGTCGGGGATGCGACCAGCCGCAGGCGGCCGCGCTTCTCGGCCTCGGCGAAGGTCTTCTGCTCGTAGCCGGGTGCGATGCCGCGCCGGTTCGGCTCGATCCAGATCTGGAAGAAATGGGTCGTCTCGTCCTGCGCGTGGTTGAACTCGCTGTGCATCACGCCGCTTCCAGCGCTCATGCGCTGCACGTCGCCGGGCGGAATCACCGTGCCGTTCCCCATGCTGTCCTTGTGCGCCAGCGAGCCCGACAGCACGTAGCTGACGATCTCCATGTCGCGGTGACCGTGCGCGCCGAAGCCGCTGCCCGGTGCGATGCGATCCTCGTTGATGACGCGCAGGTTGCCCCAGCCCATGTGCGCGGGATCGTAGTAACCCGCGAAGGAAAACGAATGCTGGCTCTTCAGCCAGCCGTGGTCGGCGTGACCGCGGTCTTGCGATTTGCGTAGCGTTAACATGATCTACCTCCAGTGCTCGTACTGTAGCCCCGGAAGACGCCGGCACCGTCCACGCGCTTTGATGGCATCATTCAATAATTCTGAACGACAACCTCGTCAATCATGCAGACCAAACCGCTTTCCGCCCGCGACGTGCTAACCCCCGACGCGCTCGCCATGCTGCAGCGCATCGCCGAGAGCGGCAGCTTCGCCGCTGCCGCCCGCGCCGCCGGCATGGTGCCGAGCGCGCTGACCTACCGCGTGCGCCAGATCGAAGAAGCGCTCGACGTGCTGCTCTTCGACCGCAGCTCGCGCCAAGCGCGCCTGACCGAAGCCGGCCGCGAGCTGCTGCGCGAAGGCGCGCGCCTGCTGGTCGAGATCGACGCCGTCGCCAATCGCGTACGACGCGTCGCCACCGGCTGGGAGGCGCAGTTCACCGTCGCGGTCGACAGCATCATCGACCGCACCGTCGTGCTCGAACTCTGCGCCAAATTCTTCGACCTCAATCCGCCGACCCGCCTCAAGCTGCGCGACGAAACCCTGTCCGGCACGCTGGAAGCGCTGACCTCGGGCCAGGCCGACCTCGCCCTCGGGCTGGTCGCCGAAGGCAGCAGCGTCGCCGGGCTGCAGCTACGCCCGCTCGGCAGCCAGCGCTTCGTCTTCGCGGTGGCCCCCCATCACCCACTGGCCGGCCGGCCCGAGCCGCTGAGCGACGAAACGATCCGCGCCCACCGCGCGGTGGCGGTCGCCGACTCGGTGCAGCGCGGCGGCGGGCTGACTGTCGGCCTGCTGGGGGGCCAGGACGTTTTCACCGTCCCCGGCATGCCGGCGAAGCTGGAGGCGCAGTTGCGCGGTCTGGGCTGCGGCTTCCTGCCGGAATGCCTGGCGCAGCCGTACATCGACACCGGCCGCCTGGTGCCCCGCCGCGTCGAGCGCGCCGAACGTCACATTCATTCCAGCTACGCCTGGCGCAAGACCGCCGAAGCGACGCACGGCAAGGCCCTGGATTGGTGGCTGGCAAGGCTGGAAAGCCCGCTCACGCGCAGCGCCCTGCTCGGGCGCCGGCCGGGCAGGCCGGCGTAGCGAGGCCTGCGCCGGCCTCCCCTCGGTGCTCGCTAGAAACGCAGGCCGAGCGAGATGCGGGTTTGGTCGTCGGCGGTGAAATTGACCTTCCGGTCCCGCGCCAGGCGGACGAAGAAGGAGCGATAGTCGTAGGTCAATGAAACCGCGCCGCCGGAAACGCTCGCCTCGTCCGCACCGGGCCGGCCATGCTTGCTCGAGACGTCCAGCGTCAGGCGTTCATGGTCGTCGGCCTGATAACGCAAGAGCATGTGCGTCACCACCTGCCCGGTATGCAGGCGATTGTCCTTGACCGAAAAGACGGAAAGCGCGGTCCTGGGCAAGAGGCGCGTGCCCAGACCGTAGACGACCGAATCGTTCGGATCGAAATTCAGGTTGTAATAGTCCCGGGCATTGGTTCTTCCCAGGCCCAGAAGCACGAAGATCCTGTCGCCGGCTTCGAGGTTCAGCGAGCCACCGGCGAAGCCGTGGCTAGCCAATTGCAGCGAGGGAACGAGCTTCCCGAACGGCGTTTCGAAAGTGAATTCGTAACCCGTTCTGGTTTGCTCGAATTCCCCTCTGCGCCGATAGTAGCCAAGCCAGATTGCGTGCGGACCGTAGCTGGCGCGCAGATTGGTATCCGTCGCCGCCGCTTGATTGCTTGTCGCGTAGTAGGAAGGCGTGAGCTTGAAGGTCCAGGCGTTCTCACCCACCGCCTCGGCGCTGCCGGGCCGCGAGGCATCGGCCAGCGCCTGCGGAGCATTGGAAAGAATCGCGAGCAGAAGAAGGCTGTTCCGGATCATCGACGGGGACTCCACGCGCTTCCCTGATTTTCAGCTTGGCTGGCCCGGTTGCGGCAAAGCCATTGAAAGACAGGACCCCGGGCTGGGTTTCCGGCGCGGCCGTTGAAGCATTTTGGTGCCCGGAGCGGGGATCGAACCCGCAAACCTTTCGGCGAGGGATTTTAAGTCCCTTGTGTCTACCAATTTCACCATCCGGGCGGACGGTCGGCGATTATAAGCGCCTCGACGGGCGATCCGGCCGAAAAACGAAAAAGGGAAAGTGCTTGCGCACTTTCCCTTTTTTTCTGGAGCGGCAGAAGAGTCTCGAACTCTCGACCTCAACCTTGGCAAGGTTGCGCTCTACCAACTGAGCTACTGCCGCGTAAAACCTGTATTTCCTGGAGGCGCGAGCCGGAGTCGAACCGACCTACACGGATTTGCAATCCGGTGCATAACCGCTTTGCTATCGCGCCACACTCACCTTGCGGCGAGTCTTACAAACCACGTAGAAAGCGAAAACTTGCTCTCTAAAAAATTTTGGAGCGGCAGAAGAGTCTCGAACTCTCGACCTCAACCTTGGCAAGGTTGCGCTCTACCAACTGAGCTACTGCCGCTCGAAGAAGGCCGCATTATAAAGGCTTGGCGCGGGCTGTCAACATTTTCGATACGTTTTTTTTATCGCTTCTTGCCCTGCTCGACGATCTGCGGCCATGCCATCCGCATGTAATAACCCATGGACCACAAGGTGAGGACGGCGGCGATATAAATCAGCCAGGTGCCGAGTTCCTGCACGCTGACGCCGTCGACCGAAGCGTGATAGAGCAGCAGCGGAATCGCCGCCATCTGCGCCGTCGTCTTGATCTTGCCGATCATCGAAACGGCGACGCTCTTGTGCGCGCCGATCTGCGCCATCCACTCGCGCAGCGCGGAAATCGTGATTTCACGGCCGATGATGATGGCGGCGATGATCGCATCGACGCGGCCGAGCTGCACCAGCATGATCAGCGCGGCGGCGACCATCAGCTTGTCGGCGACCGGATCGAGGAAGGCACCGAAGGACGAAGTCTGGTTCAGGCGGCGGGCCAGATAGCCGTCGAGCCAGTCGGTCGCGCCGGCGACGACGAAGATCAGCGTCGCGGCCTGATCGCGCCCCAGCCCGAAGGTCCAGAACACCGGAACGTAATAGACGGCGATCATCAGCGGGATCAGGACGATCCGCAGCCAGGTGAGAAGTATCGGTATGTTGAGTGGCATCAATGCAACGCTGCGTAAATTTTTTCCGCGAGTTCCCGGCTGATGCCCGGCACTGCGCTCAGTTGGTCCACCCCGGCGCCCGCGATGCCCTGCAGGCCGCCGAAATGGGAAATCAGCGCCTTGCGCCGCTTCGGCCCGATGCCCCCGATTTCTTCGAGACGCGAAGTCTTGCGCGTCTTGCCGCGCTGCGCGCGGTGCCCGGAAACGGCAAACCGGTGCGCTTCGTCGCGAACTTCCTGAATCAGGTGCAGGGCCGGATGTTCCGGCGGCAATTGTAGCGGCTCGCGCCCGTCCGGGAAAATCAGGGTTTCCAGTCCCGGCTTGCGCGCCTCGCCCTTGGCGACGCCGAGCATCGGCAAATGCGAGAGCCCAAGCTCGTCGAGCGCCGCGGCGGCCGAACTCACCTGCCCCTTGCCGCCGTCGATCAGGATCAGCGTCGGCGCGACGCCTTCGCCGGAAGCGACCTTCTCGTAGCGGCGCAGGACGGCCTGGCGGATCGCCGCGTAATCGTCGCCCGGCTGGATGTCCTGGATGTTGAAGCGGCGATACTCGGACTTGCGCATGCCGTCGCCCTGATACACGACGCACGATGCCACCGGCGACTCGCCCTGCGTGTGGCTGATGTCGAAGCACTCGATGCGCGCCTCCTTGCCGGCGTCGTTCTCCAGCCCGAGCGCCTCGATCAGCGCCTCGAGGCGCTTGCCCTGCAGCGAGAGCGTCGTGCGCCGCGCGGCGATCGCCAGGCGGGCATTCTGTTCGGCCATCTCGACCCAGACCCGCTGCATGGTCAGGCGCGGCTCGACGACCGGCACCTGGCGCCCGGCCAGTTCGCTGAGCGCGTCGGCAACTTCGTGGTCGGGCAGCGGGCGGTTGAGGTAGATGCGCGCCGGAATCGGATGCGACGAATAATGCTGATGCATGAAGGCGGCCAGCGCTTCGTCCGGCGACGAGTCGGCGGCGTTGCTCGGGAACTGCGCCTTGTCGCCCAGGTGGCGGCCGCCGCGCACCATCGCGAGGTTCACGCAGAGCATGCCGCCCTCCTCGACCGCCGCGAGGATGTCGACGTCCTCGCCCTTGCCGCTTTCGACGTACTGTTTTTCCTGGACGTGGCGCAGCGACTGTATCTGGTCGCGATAGACCGCCGCCAGTTCGAACGCCAGCTGCTCGGCGGCCTGCTCCATCGCCGCGGTGAGCCGCCCGATCACTTCCTGCTGGCGTCCCTGCAGGAACATCGACGCCATCTGCACGTCCTGCGCGTAGGCCTCCGGCGCGATCAGGCCGACGCACGGCCCCGAGCAGCGCTTGATCTGGTACAGCAGACAGGGGCGCGAGCGATTGCTGAACACCGAGTTCTCGCAGGTGCGCAGGCGGAACATCTTCTGCAGCAGATACAGGCTGTCGCGCACGGCGAGCGAGGACGGATAGGGGCCGAAGTAGTCGGCACGCCGGTCGGTACCGCCGCGATGGAAGCCGAGACGCGGAAACTCGTCGCGCGTCAGCACGATGTAGGGGTAGGACTTGTCGTCGCGGAACAGGATGTTGTAGCGCGGTGCCAGACGTTTGATCAGGTTGTTCTCGAGCAGCAGCGCTTCGGCTTCGGAACGCGTCACGGTCGTTTCGACCCTGGCGATCTGCGCCACCATCAGCGCGATGCGCGGACTCGGATGGCTGTCGCGGAAATACGAAGCGACGCGTTTCTTCAGGCTCTTCGCCTTGCCGACGTAGAGCACGTTGTCGCCCGCATCGAGCATGCGATAGACCCCGGGCAACTCCGGCAGGGTCGCGAGCAGGGCTTTGGCGTCGAAGGTTTCGCTCATGGAAGGATGCGGATGCGGCCGCCTGGCGACAGGCGTCCCGGCTGGGGTAGGATGGCGCTCCGATGTTATCACGCCCCTCCATGCCCGCCGTCGCCAACCCCGTGCCCAGCGCCCCGCAGTGGGACATTTTCTGCGCCGTCGTCGACAACTTCGGCGACATCGGCGTGTGCTGGCGCCTGGCGCGCCAGCTGGCCGGCGAGCACGGCCTGCGCGTCCGCCTGTGGGTCGACGACTTGGACGCCTTCCGGCCGCTCTGCCCCGCAGCCGATCCGGCGACCCCGCGCCAAGAGCTGGCGGGCGTCGAGGTCAGGCAATGGCCGCGAAGCTTTCCCGAAGTCGCCCCCGGCGACGTCGTCGTCGAAGCCTTCGGCTGCCGCATCCCGGAAAGCTTCGTTACCGCGATGGCGCGGCGCGAAACGCGGCCGGCGTGGATCAATCTCGAATACCTGAGCGCCGAGGACTGGGTCGCCGAGTGCCACGCCCTGCCCTCGCCGCATCCGCGCCTGCCGCTGAAGAAGCACTTCTTTTTCCCGGGTTTTGCCGAAAACACCGGCGGCCTGCTGCGCGAACGCGATTTGGCGGCACGCCGTCTCGCCTTCACCAACGACCCGCGCGCGCAGGATGTCTTCTGGCAGGACCTCGGTTTTCCGCCCCCCGCCCCCGACGCGCTGAGCGTCTCGCTGTTCGCCTACGAAACGCCGGCCATCTGCGATCTGCTGCGCGTCTGGAGCGAAGCGGAAAGCCCGGTTTGCTGCGCGGTCCCCGTCTCGCGCGCCCTACCGCCAGTCGAAGCCTTCTGCGGCCAGACGCTGCAGGCCGGCGAGACGATCCGGCGCGGCGCGCTCGAACTGCGCATCCTCCCCTTCGTCGAGCAGGCGCGCTACGACGCGCTGCTCTGGGCGTGCGATCTCAACTTCGTGCGCGGCGAGGACTCCTTCGTGCGCGCCCAGTGGGCCGCCCGGCCCCTGGTCTGGCATATCTACGTGCAAGAGGAGGCGGCGCATCTCGTCAAGCTCGACGCCTTCCTCGACCGCTATTGCGCCGCGCTGCCGGACACCGTCGGCAAGACGCTACGGACCTTCTGGCACGCCTGGAACGCCGGCCATCTCGACGCCGAGCAATGGCAAGCGCTGGCCGCCGCCCTGCCCGCGCTGCGCGCGCACGCCGCCGCCTGGGAGGCGCAACAGGCGGCGCAAGAAGACCTGGCGAGCGCGCTGGTGCGTTTTTGCCGATCCTTGGTATAATTAACGGTTATCTTTTTCACCCGCTATTCACGGAACGTATTATGAAAACCGCACAGGAACTCCGCGCAGGCAACGTATTCATGGTCGGCAACGACCCGATGGTTGTCCTCAAGGCTGAATACAGCAAATCCGGCCGCAACGCCTCCGTCGTCAAGATGAAGATGAAGAACCTGCTGACGGGCGCCCCGAGCGAAACCGTCTATCGCGCCGACGACAAGTTCGACGTCGTCCAGCTCGACCGCAAGGAAGTCACCTACTCCTACTTCGCCGACCCGATGTACGTCTTCATGGACGCCGACTACGAGCAGTACGAGATCGAAGCCGACTGCATGACCGACGCGCTCAACTACCTCGAAGACGCGATGCCCTGCGAAGTGGTGTTCTACAACGGCAAGGCCATCTCGGTCGAACTGCCGAACAGCCTCGTGCGCGAAGTCATCTACACCGAGCCGGCCGTCAAGGGCGACACCTCGGGCAAGGTGATGAAGCCGGCCCGCCTGTCCACCGGTTTCGAGCTGCCCGTCCCGGCCTTCGTCGAAATCGGCGACAAGATCGAAATCGACACCCGCACCAACGAGTACCGCGCCCGCGTGAAGTAAGTGAGCGCACTCGGAAAAAAAGGCAGCCAAGGCTGCCTTTTTTGTTGCCCGCGTTCCGGCCCGGCGTTGCCGTACCGGCCCCGGATTCAGGCGCCCAGCAGCGCCGCCGCCCGCACGCCGGCCAGATAGCGCGCGTCCTGCTGCAAGCCGGCCGGGGTCGGCGCCTTGCCGGACGGCAACAGGCGCTCGATGCGCGCCGAACGGAGCGCGTGGTGGGGCGGATGCCAGCCGGCCAGCAGTTCGCCGACCGCCTCAGGCGCATTGCACACGAGCAGCATGTCGCAGCCGGCGCTCCACGCGGCCTGCGCCCGGTCGACGATGCCGCCGGCCACGCTGGCGCCTTCCATCGACAGGTCGTCGCTGAAGATCACGCCGTCGAAAGCGAAATCCTCGCGCAGCTTGCGCAGCCAGACCGGCGAAAACCCGGCCGGCCGCGCATCGACCTGCGGGTAGATGACGTGCGCCGGCATCACCGCGTCCAGCTTGAGCCGGCGGTACGGCTCGAGGTCGGGCGCCAGTTCCACGAAGCTGCGTTCATCGACCGGCATGGCGACGTGCGAATCCGCCTCGGCCCAGCCGTGCCCCGGAAAGTGCTTGCCGCAGGCGGCCATCCCCGCCGCGCGCAGACCGGCGATCAGGCGCCCGGCCAACTGCGCGACGAGCGCCGGGTCGCCGTGAAAGGCGCGGTTGCCGACCACCGCGCTGCGCCCCCAGTCGAGATCGAGGACCGGCGTGAAGGACAGATCGACGCCATGCACGCGCAACTCCGCGGCCAGCACGAAGCCGATGTCGTGCGCTGCGCTCAGCGCCGCCTTCGGGTCGCGCTCCCACAGTTCGCCGAGGCTGCGCATCGGCGGCAGGCGCGTGAACCCGTCGCGGCAGCGCTGCACTCGCCCGCCTTCGTGATCGATGGCAATCGGCAGCGGCGGCGAGCGCAGGGCGTGGACTTCCGCGGTCAGCCGGTCGAGCTGCTCCGGATTCGCGTAGTTGCGCGCGAACAGGATCAGGCCGCCGACCAGCGGATGCCGCAGGCGCTCGCGGTCGAGGTCGCTCAGCTCCAGCCCGGCGACGTCGATCATCAGCGGGCCGAGCGGCAATTGGCGGGGGACGTTCATGAATGCTCCATGACGACGAAGGCGACGGCGAACTCGCGCTCGTCGCTGATCGAAAGGTGGGCGACCAGCCCGCGCTGCGCGAGATGGTCGGCGAGTTCCGGCGCGTAGGCGAATACGGGCTTGCCCTGCGCGTCGTGGCCGACGGCGATGTTGGGCAGCGTGGCCGGCACTGCGACGCCGATGCCGAGCGCCTTGCCGAAGGCTTCCTTGGCCGCGAAACGCTTGGCCAGGAAGCGCGCCTTGTCGGTCGCGCGCGCGAAATCGGCGAACTCGGCCGGCGCCAGAAGCTTCTCCAGCGCGTGCTCGCCGTGCCGCTCGTAGAGCTTGCCGAGGCGAGCCACCGCTGCGATGTCGGTGCCGACGCCGAAGATCATCGCGCGGCGCTGGCCTGCGCTTCGCGCAGCAGGCGCTTCATCTCGGCCACGGCGGCGCGCAGGCCGACGAAGACGGCGCGGCTGACGATGGCATGGCCGATGTGCAGTTCGCGGATACCAGGCAGCTGCGCCACCGGCTGCACGTTGAAATAGTTGAGCGCGTGCCCGGCGTTGAAACGCATGCCGAGCGCGCGGATCGCCTCGCCGGCAGCCGCGATCCTGGCGACCTCGGCGAGCACGGCCGGGCTTTCGGCGTCGCGCCCCTTGGCGTGAAAGGCGTGCGCATAAGGGCCGGTATGGATTTCGCAGACGCGCGCGCCGATGCGGGCCGCGGCTTCGATCTGCGCGGGGTCGGCGTCGATGAAGACGCTGCTCACGATGCCGGCGTCGGCCAGACGCGCGACGGCGTCCTTGAGCATGGCTTCCTGCGCGACGACGTCGAGACCGCCCTCGGTCGTCACCTCGTGCCGCCCCTCGGGCACCAGCATCGCCATTTCCGGCTTCAGGCGGCAGGCGATGCCGACCATTTCGTCGGTCGCGGCCATTTCCAGATTGAGCTTGATCTGCGTCAGGTCGCGCAGTTTCTCGACGTCGGCGTCCTGGATGTGGCGCCGGTCCTCGCGCAGATGCACGGTGATCCCGTCGGCGCCGCCCAGGTGCGCCTCGACGGCCGCCCATACCGGGTCCGGCTCGTAGGTCCGGCGCGCCTGGCGAATGGTCGCCACGTGATCGATATTGACCCCCAACTCAACCATCGCCTTGCTCATAGCTCCTGTAGCTCCATGAAAATCTTGCGGGTTTCCAGGCCCTTGCCGCCCGTGTAATGCGTGATCAGCGCGCGCATCAGCTGCTTGGCCTCGGCCAGCGAGCGCGGATCGGAGAAATCGTCGCGTGCGAGATCGATCAGGGTCTTGCCGCTCACCGACAGCGCCGAGTTGCCCGAGCGTTGCAGGCGCACCGGCCCGCGCTCGATCTCGTAAGCATAATGCGTCGCGGCGTCGAGCGGCGCGCCCTCGGCGTCGTGCTCGAGCGTCAGTCCGTAGCCGAGTTCCTGCAAGAGCGCGCGCTCGAAGCGGCGCAGGTCCGACTCGCGCACGCCGTCGGCGAAGCGGCGCAGGGTTTCGGCATAGGTGGCGAACAGGCGCTCGTGCGCATCCTCGCGCGGCAGCAGGTGCATCAGCAGTTCGTTGAGGTAATAGCCGCAGAACAGCGCCTTGCCGCCGAGCAGCGGCTGCCCGCCCTGCCACTCGGCCTTCATCAGCGTCTGCACTTCGCCTTTTCCGGCCCAGCCGAGTTCGAGCGGCTGAAAAGCGAGCAGGAGGCCGCGCAAGGCCGAACGCGGCCGCCGCGCGCCGCGCGCCAGCAGGGCGACGCGGCCGAAATCGCGCGAGAAGGCCTCGACGATCAGGCTCGTTTCGCTATACGGATAGGCGTGCAGCACGAAGGCTGGCTGGCCGTCGACCTTGTGCCGCAGGTTCACTTGGCAGCGCCGCCCAGGGTTTATTCGTAGCCGAGGCTCTTGAGCAGGCGCTCGTCGTCGGCCCAGCCGGACTTGACCTTGACGAAGACCTCCAGGAAGACCTTGCCGTCGAACAGGCGCTCCATATCCTGGCGCGCCTCGCTGGCGATGCGCTTCAGAGTCTCGCCGCCCTTGCCGATGACGATCGCCTTGTGGCCGGCGCGGTCGACGACGATGGCGGCGCTGATGCGGCGCAGCGCCCCGTCGAGTTCGAACTTCTCGACCTCGACGGTCGTCGAGTACGGCAGCTCGTCGCCGAGCAGGCGGAAGAGCTTTTCGCGGATGTATTCGGCGGCGAGGAATTTCTCGCTCTTATCGGTCAGCTCGTCCTCACCGAACAGCAGTTCGCCGTGCGGCAGATATTTGCGCGTTTCCGCGAGCAGATCGTCGACCTGGCTGCCCTTCGCGGCGCTGACCGGGATGATCGCCGCGAAATCGCGCAGCGCGGCGACTTCCGCCAGGAAAGGCAGCATCTTCGCCTTGTCCTTGAGCTGATCCATCTTGTTCACGACAACGATCACCGGGCGGTCGGCCGGCAGCAGCTTGAGCACCGTCTTGTCCTTGGCGTCGAAATGGCCGGCCTCGACGACGAAGAGGACGACGTCCACATCGGCCAGCGCCTGCGTCACGCCGCGGTTCATCGCCCGGTTCAGGGCGTTCGTGTGTTGCGTCTGGAAGCCAGGCGTATCGACGAAGACGTACTGGGCATCGGCATTGGTCAGGATGCCCATGATGCGGTGGCGCGTCGTCTGAGCCTTGCGCGAGACGATGCTGATCTTTTCGCCGATCAGGCGATTGAGCAGGGTCGATTTCCCGACGTTCGGGCGGCCGACGATGGCGACGTAGCCGGATTTGATTTCATTCATGATTGCTGCAACCTTTCGAGCGCGCGCTGGGCGGCCATTTGTTCGGCGGCGCGACGGCTGGCGCCGCTGCCTTCGGTGCGGATGCGCAAGGCGTCGATCTCGCAGGTGACGTTGAACTGCTGGGCGTGGGCCTGCCCTTCGGTGCCGGACAGCGCGTATTTCGGCAGCCCCAGCCGACGCCCCTGAAGATACTCCTGGAGGCGCGTCTTGGCATCCTTGATCGGCTGGCCCGGCGCAATGGCCGCGAGCAGGTCCGTGTAGAGGCGCGCGATCACCGCGCTCGCCGCGTCGAAGCCGGCATCCTGCCAGATCGCGCCGAACAGGGCTTCGAGCGTGTCGGCCAGGATCGACGGACGCTGGCTGCCGCCGCTCTTCTGCTCGCCCTCGCCGAGGCGCAGGTGCTGCCCGAGCGACAGCGCGAGCGCCAGCTGGTGCAGGCTGTCCTGGCGAACCAGATTGGCCCGCAGGCGCGAAAGATCGCCCTCCGGCAGCGCCGGAAAACGGTCGAACAGCTGGCGGGCGATGACGCAGTTGAGGATCGAGTCGCCGAGGAACTCGAGCCGTTCGTTGTGCGGAGAACTGTGGCTGCGGTGCGTGAGCGCCGTCAGCAGCAGCGAGGGATCGGAAAAGCGGTGGCCGAGCGCCTGCTCGAGTCGATGCGTGGTCATCAGACCTAGCTGCGCCCCGACGAGGAGCCCTGGAATTCGATCAGGAGGCTGACGTTGACGAACAGGTGGATGCGCTTTTCATAGGAGAAGGCGATCACGATCTCGTTGCCGTCCTTCGAAATGTCGAGGTCGGAAGGTTCGAGCGTCTTGGTGTGGTCGACTTCCGAATACTTCGAATACGCGTTGCGGATTTCCGGGACCGTGCGCCCGCTCGACGACGCGGCGACCGCTTTGACGTTCTTGAGGATCGTGTAGTAATCGATGACGGCCGGCGCCACCTTGATCCCGAGCATTGCCACCACGGCAATGATGACGCCCCAGAACAGCAGGCCGGAAAGCGCCACTCCACGCTGACGATGCATATCCACCACTCCTTACCTGAAGGATCCGATCCGTTTCAGATCGCTGAAATTGAACCAGATGAAGAAGGCCTTGCCGACGATGTTGGCCTCGGGCACGAAACCCCAGGCGCGGCTGTCGCGGCTGTTGTCGCGATTGTCGCCCATCATGAAGTAATGGCCGGCAGGCACCGTGCAAATCACGCCGGAATTATTGTAGAGGCAGTTTTCGCGCCCCGGGAAATGCGTCGCATCGGGGATGAAGGCCGGCGCATCCTCGTCGTTCAGCGTGCGGTGTTCGACTTCGCCGAGCTTCTCCACGAACTGCTTCGAGTAGTACAGGCGCTCCGGATGCAGGTAATCGCCGACCGCCTTCACTTCGAGCGGCTGGCCGTTGATCGTCAGGCGCTTGTTCTGGTAAGCGATGCGGTCGCCCGGCACGCCGACGACGCGCTTGATGTAGTCGAGCGATGGGTCCTCCGGATAGCGGAAGACCATGACGTCGCCGCGCTGCGGGTTGCCGACCTCGATCACCTTCTTGTTGATGATCGGCAAGCGGATGCCGTAGGCGTACTTGTTGACCAGGATGAAATCGCCGACGAGCAGCGTCGGGATCATCGACCCCGAGGGAATCTTGAAGGGTTCGACGATGAACGAGCGCAGCACGAAAACGACCAGGATCACCGGGAAGAAGCTGGCGCCGTACTCGACCCACCAGGGATCCTTGCCGCCCGGCTCCCGGCGCTTGCGCAGGATGAAGGCATCGACGGCCCAGATGGCCCCGCTGACGAGCAGCAGGATGAACAGGATCAACGCGAAATTCATGGGGTCTCTTTCTTACTTGCCGACGCGCAGAACCGCGAGGAAGGCTTCCTGCGGGATTTCCACCGAACCGACCTGCTTCATGCGCTTCTTGCCGGCCTTCTGCTTTTCGAGCAGCTTCTTCTTGCGCGAGATGTCGCCGCCGTAGCACTTGGCCAGCACGTCCTTGCGCATCGCCTTGACGTTCTCGCGCGCGATGATGTTCGAACCGATCGCCGCCTGGATCGCCACGTCGTACATCTGGCGCGGAATCAGCTCGCGCATCTTGGACGCCAGCTCGCGCCCGCGGAACTGCGAGTTGGCGCGGTGCACGATGAGCGACAGGGCATCGACCTTCTCGCCGTTGATCAGGATGTCGAGCTTGACCACGTCGGCGGCGCGATACTCCTTGAACTCATAGTCGAGCGAGGCGTAGCCGCGCGACACCGACTTGAGCTTGTCGAAGAAATCCATGACCACCTCGGCCATCGGCATCTCGTAGATCACCTGCACCTGGCGGCCGTGATAGGTCATGTCCACCTGGTTGCCGCGCTTCTGGTTGCACAGCGTGAGCACGTTGCCGAGGTAATCCTGCGGTACGAAGATGGTGGTCGTGATGATCGGCTCGCGGACCTCTTCGATTTTCGAAGGGTCGGGCAGCTTGGCCGGATTCTCGACCTTGATGATGCTGCCGTCGCGCATCAGCACTTCATAGACGACCGTCGGCGCGGTGGTGATCAGGTCCTGGTCGAACTCGCGTTCCAGACGCTCCTGGACGATCTCCATGTGCAGCAGGCCGAGGAAACCGCAGCGGAAGCCGAAGCCCAGCGCCTGCGAGACTTCCGGCTCGTAGGCCAGCGAGGCGTCGTTGAGCTTGAGTTTTTCCAGCGACTCGCGCAGCGAATCGTACTGGTTGGCCTCCACCGGATAGAGGCCGGCGAAGACCTGCGACTTGATTTCCTTGAAGCCCGGCAGCGGCTCGGCGGCCGGCCGGTCGGCCAGGGTCACCGTGTCGCCGACCTTGGCGGCGTCGAGTTCCTTGATGCCCGAGATGATGAAGCCCACTTCACCGGCGCGCAGCGCGTCGCGCGCCAGCGACTTGGGCGTGAACACGCCGACCTGTTCGCACAGGTGGGTCGAGCCAGTCGACATCAGGCGGATCTTGTCCTTCGGACGTAGCACGCCGTCCACCACGCGGACGAGCATGACGACGCCGACATAGCTGTCGAACCACGAATCGATCAGCAGCGCCTTGAGCGGCGCCTCCGGGTCGCCCTTCGGCGCGGGGATGCGCTCGATGATCGCTTCCAGGATGTCCTCGACGCCGAGACCGGTCTTGGCCGAGGCAAGCACGGCGTCGGTCGCGTCGATGCCGATCACGTCCTCGATTTCCTGGCGCGCGTTGTCCGGATTCGCCGAGGGCAGATCGATCTTGTTGAGCACCGGCACCACATCGACGCCGAGTTCGATCGCCGTGTAGCAGTTGGCGACGGTCTGCGCTTCCACGCCCTGCGACGCATCGACGACCAGCAGCGCGCCCTCGCAGGCCGACAGCGAGCGCGAGACCTCGTAGGAGAAGTCGACGTGTCCCGGCGTGTCGATCAGGTTCAGGTTATAGACCTGACCGTTGCGCGCCTTGTACTGCAGCGCGGCCGTCTGCGCCTTGATGGTGATGCCGCGTTCGCGCTCGATGTCCATGGAGTCGAGCACCTGCGCCTCCATCTCGCGGTCGGAAAGACCGCCGCACAGGTGGATGATGCGGTCGGCAAGCGTCGACTTGCCGTGGTCGATGTGGGCGATGATGGAAAAATTGCGGATGTGTTGCATCGTGTTTTTTGTGTCGCGGCGATGCCGCGCCTGAAAAAAAGGGTGCCGACGGGCACCCTTTGTTCGATCTGCCGGAAGGCGCGGATTTTAGCGGATTTCGCTCAAATAATCACGGACTTTGGCGGCATCCAGGAAGTAATGGCAGAGCTCTTTGCCTTCGTGCAGAAGCACCGGAACCAACTCGTCGTACAGCGCTTCGAGCGCCGGGTCGGCATCCACATCGACGACATCGACTTCCGCGCCGAACTCGAGCGCCAGCGGCGCGAGCGCCGCCTCCATATCGTGGCACAGATGGCAATAGGTCCGCGAAACCAGCGTCAGCTTCAAGCCTATTCCCCCTTGCGCTCGGGAACGGCGCGTATCGTCACGAAGGTCTGCATCTCGCCGCGCCGGACCAGCAGCGTGATGTTGGCCGACTTGTCGAACTGGGCGAGCAGCTTGTTGAACTGCTCGACGCTGCGGATATCGGTACTCACGCCGCGCGCGATCAGCGCCAGGATGATGTCGCCCGGACGCAGGTCGGCGCGCGCCGCGTTGGCGCGAATGTCCTCGACCAGCAGGCCCGAAGAGACGTTGAGTTCCCGCCGCTGCTCGGCGCTCAGCTCGGAGACGACCAGGCCGAGGCGATTGGCCGCCTGCTCGCCGGAACGGGCGCCGCGGGCATTCTTGGCGACCGCCTTCTCGTCGGGAATCTCGCCGACGACGAGGGAGAAATCCTTCAGCGCCCCCTTGCGCCAGACCTGCACGAGCACCTTGCTGCCGGGGCGCGTCGCGCCGACGACGCGCGGCAGATCGCTGGAATTGCCCACCGCCTTGCCGTCGAACTTCAGGATGACGTCGCCCGGCTCGATCCCCGCCTTCTCGGCCGGACCGCCCTTCTCCACCGCGTTGACCACGGCGCCCTGCGCCTTGCTCAGGCCGAAGGAATCCGCCAGCTCCCGGGTCAGCTCCTGGATCACGACGCCGATGCGCCCACGGCTGACCTTGCCGGTCGCCTTCAGCTGCCCCTGGACCTCCATTGCCACGTCGATCGGAATGGCGAAGGAAATCCCCATGAAGCCGCCGGAACGGCTGTAGATCTGCGAGTTGATGCCGACCACTTCGCCCTTCAGGTTGAACAGCGGGCCGCCGGAATTGCCTGGATTGATCGCCACGTCGGTCTGGATGAAGGGAACGAAATTCTCCTGCGGCAGGGAGCGCCCCTTGGCGCTGACGATGCCGGCCGTTACGCTGTTGTCGAAGCCGAAGGGCGAGCCGATCGCCAGCACCCATTCGCCGACCTTGAGCGCGTTCGGGTCGCCCAGACGAACCGTCGGCAGGCCGTTGGCCTCGATCTTGATCAGCGCGACGTCGGTGCGCTTGTCGGCGCCGATCACCCTCGCCTTGAACTCGCGCTTGTCGGTCAGCCGCACCAGGATTTCGTCGGCCGAATCGATGACGTGAGCGTTGGTCAGGATGTAGCCGTCGGCGCTGACGATGAAGCCGGAACCCAGGGAGCGGCTCTCGAAGTCGCGCGGAGCGCCCGGAAAGCCGGGAATACCGGGCTGCCGCGGCGCAAAGCGACGGAAGAAGTCGTACATCGGATCGTCTTCGTCGAAGGGAAAAGGCTGCGCCCCGCGCCCGTTGCTGCGCACGACCTGCGTCGTGCTGACGTTGACGACCGCCGGCCCCTGTTTTTCCACGAGATCGGTGAAGTCGGGCAAGGCACGGCTCTGTGCCTGCGCAAGGCAGGAAAACAGGACGATGAAAAAAGCGGCGACGATTTTTTTCATGGCGAGGAAATCCTCCTGAAAGTCATGGAATCATGCTTGAAATGCTTGGAACTGAACGACCGCCGAGCGGCTATCGGACCCATATCGGTCCGCTCCGCCGCCAATTCAAGTTCGGATGAAGGGCTGGAAACGCTCGTCGCGTGCGCTGCGCGACTGGTTCCGGCGAAACAGCAGCCAGCCTCCAAGCAGGCCGGCAAAGGCGCCGAGCATCGCTCCCGGCTCGCCGGCCAGAAGCTTCCCGCCCAGGGCGCAAACGAACAGCGCGAGCAGAGGGAGCCCGTACGCGAGGATCGCCGTGCGCCGTACGGCCCCCTCCGCAATCGCCACGTGCACGCGATCGCCGACGGCGGCCTGCCCCGGATTGCGCACCCGGAAAGTACGCGGCGTGCTGCAGAACATCTTGCCGATATTCTGCCCGCCGCAGCCGCCCGGCTCGTTGCAGCGCCCGCAGCCGGCCTCGTCCATGCGGACGACGGCGTAATCGCCGTCCCGCGAAATGATGGTTCCCTGAGCGTCTATCATGGTTTGCGATATTCGATTCCGTTGGCGATCTTCATGGCGGTGGCCGGCGGCACTTCGCCGAGCACGGTAACCACGTGGCCGGCGAGCATGCGGGTATGGACGTTGATCGCCCCCTGCGCCGAAGACCACGGTTTGCGCGAACTCTCCGCATCGGGCGGCGCAATGAACACCGAGACGGCCGCCAGCCCGTCGGAAAACACCAGATGCGTCACCGGCACGCCGTCCTTGCGCAGCAGGCGGCGCATTTCATGGGTCTTTGCGAAACCCGGCACGCCGTCCCGCAGACGCCACCCCGACGCGACCTCCGCGCCGCCGGCGATCGAGAGATCCTCGGTCTGCCATTCGCCGGCGAGCGCCTGCTGCCGGGACTGCAGCTCGCTGCGGTCGACCGCGCCGCCGATCGCCAGCTGCGTGAATGTGAATTGCTCGACGAGACGTTGACGGTCGTCGAGAATCTGCGCCTTGAGGATCAGGCCGCTCCGCACTTCCGCCCACAGGCGGTGGCTGTAGCGCCAGGCGTCTTTCGCGTCGAGCACGACGAGCTGGGCTTCGTGCCCGGCGACGCGCTCGACGCCGCCCGTCCGTACCGCATAGTGCGCCGCCAGCGCTTGCGCGCCGGACGCCACGAGGGCGGGGAAAGAACGCCCCCGCACGCGCTTTTCGACGAGAACACGCTTGACATCCGGCAGGTAGCAGCGCACCTCGTCGTTTTCGCGGACGATTTCGCGGGGAGTTCCGTCCAGCACTTCGAGGCGTTCGATTTCCCGGCCGCCTTCGAACGCATGCGCGACGCGCGACGTCTCGCTGCGCGTGCCGCTCTGGAAAACGAAGGTTCCGCTGTAATCGAGCGTTTGCGCCGCCTCGGCCATGCGGTTCAGCCAAACGAGCGGTTCCGCCGGGGACTGCGCAGAGGGTTGCGCCAGAGCCAGGCAAGGCGCGAACAACAGCAGCCGTACCGCGTGGCGGATCATCGGGGCGGCATCCCGCCTTCCGCTCCACGCTCGGACACGGTGCGAACGTAGGCGCCGACTCCTTGCAAGACGCCGCTCGGCGACACGCCCTGATGGGCGACCAGATAATCGCGGCTGGCGTCCGGCATCGGAACGTTCTCCGCCTGCGCCAACAGCGGAAGGCGTGGCGCCGAAGCGGAAAACTCGGGCTGCGGTCTGGGTTCGAGGGAGAGCGCGGCCCACACGACGATCGCCACGCCGAGAATCGACGCGGCCGCGGACACGGGGCGCCAGATTCGTGCCGGCACCACCGCCGGACGCGGCACGAACGTTGCCGGCTCCGCAGCGAGGCGCCCGGCAACCCGTCTGGAGCAATCGATGGCAACGGTCGCGCCCGACCCCGCGCGCAGTTGATCGCCGATCAGATGAAATAAGGCCCACTCTTCGCCCAGATTCCGATTCTTGCGCATCCGGTCGAGACAGGAGCGCGCGGCGGCAGCGTCGAGCTCGCCGTCCATCAACATCGAAATCTGTTCGTCCATCGCTACCACCTGCGATCCGGCGAGGTGTCGAGCAAGGGCCGCAATTTGGCCGCAACCGCCTCGCGCGCACGGAAGATGCGGGAACGCACCGTGCCGATCGGACAGCTCATCACCTCTGCAATTTCCTCATAACTCAAACCCTCGATCTCGCGCAGCACGATCGCCGTGCGCAACTCCTCGGGCAGCGATTCGATCGCGGCATTCACCGTTTCGGCGACCTGCCGCGACTGCAGCAGGCTCTCCGGCGTGTTGATATCGCGCAACTGATCCGCGTCGTCAAAGGTTTCGGCCTCGTCCGCATCGAAATCGGTGGAGGTCGGAGCACGCCGCCCCTGCGCCACCAGATAGTTCTTCGCGGTGTTGATGCCGATCCGGTACAGCCAGGTATAGAACGCACTCTCGCCACGAAACGACGGCAGCGCGCGATAGGCCTTGATGAAGGCCTCCTGCGCGACGTCTTCAACCTCAGCTTGGTCGCGTATGAACCGCGACAGCAATCGACCGAGCTTGCGCTGGTATTTCGCAACCAGCATCTCGAAAGCGTGCTTGTCGCCGCCCTGTGCGCGTTCAACCAGTATCTGGTCAATTTCGCGTTCGCTCATGCTCTGTGATTATTCCTGTCGGACGATGTTGTAGTTTGCGCCCGAGTATAGCGCAACCGCCAGATCAGGGTGGTGACAGTGCATGAAGTGAAAATGAGACCGAAGCCCGGAAAAATGGTTCATCCCGGCCGACGCCCTCGCCCTCCCGGAGGGCGTGATATAGTTCCGGCCTTTCCAGCCTGGGCTTGTATTGTGGCGCTTCGCTTCGACGTTCTCATCATTGGCAGCGGCCTGGCAGGACAGTCCGCCGCCCTTCGCCTCGCCGCGACCCGCAAGGTCGCACTGATCAGCAAGCGCGCGCTGGAAGACAGCGCATCGAGCTGGGCCCAGGGCGGCATCGCCGCGGTCCTCGATAGCCAGGATTCGATCGAAGCGCACATCCGCGACACCCTGACCGCCGGCGCCTATCTGAACGACCCGAAGGCCACGCGCTTCGTCGTCGAGAACGGACGGCGCGCCATCGACTGGCTGATCGAACAGGGCGTCCCCTTCACGCGCGACCAGAGCGGCTACCACCTGACGCGCGAAGGCGGCCACAGCACGCGCCGCGTCATCCACGTCGCCGACGCCACCGGCCTCGCAGTGCAGGACACCCTGACGCGCAAGGTGCGCCACCACCCCAACATCACCGTGCTCGAACAGCACATCGCGATCGACCTGATCACCGGCGAAAAGCTCGGCCTGCCCGAGAAGCGCTGCTTCGGCGCCTACGCGCTCGACAACGCGAGCGGCGAGGTCGTCACCATCGCCGCGCCGCACACGCTGATCGCAACCGGCGGCGCCGGCAAGGTCTACCTCTATACGACGAACCCCGACACCTCGACCGGCGACGGCATCGCGATGGCCTGGCGCGCCGGCTGCCGGGTGGCGAACATGGAGTTCATCCAGTTCCACCCGACCTGCCTGTACCATCCGCAGGCCAAATCCTTCCTGATTTCCGAAGCGGTACGCGGCGAAGGCGGCATCCTGCGCCTGCCCGACGGCACCCGCTTCATGCCGGCGCACGACCCGCGCGCCGAACTCGCGCCGCGCGACGTCGTCGCCCGCGCCATCGACTTCGAAATGAAGAAGCGCGGTCTCGACTGCGTCTATCTCGACATCTCGCACAAACCGGCGGAGTTCCTGAACGAGCATTTCCCGAACATCCTGGCGCGCTGCCTGGAACTCGGCATCGACATCACGCGCGAACCGATTCCGGTCGTCCCCGCCGCGCACTACACCTGCGGCGGCATCGTCGTTGACCAGCGCGCGCGCACCGACCTCGCCGGGCTCTACGCCGCCGGGGAAGCTTCCTGCTCCGGCCTGCACGGCGCCAACCGGCTGGCCAGCAATTCCTTGCTCGAATGCGTGGTCTATGCCGAAGCGGCCGTCGTCGACATCCTCGCGCAGGAAGAGCGTGCCATGCCCTCTCTGCCGCCATGGGACGCCAGCCGCGTCACCGACCCCGACGAGGAAATCGTCATCGCGCACAACTGGGAGGAACTGCGCCGCTTCATGTGGGACTACGTCGGCATCGTGCGCACAACCAAACGGCTGCAGCGCGCGCAGCACCGCATCCGCCTGCTGATGCGCGAAATCAACGAGTTCTACTCGAACTTCCGGGTCAGCCACGACCTGATCGAACTGCGCAACCTCGTCGTCACCGCCGACCTGATCGTCCGCTGCGCATTGCAGCGGCACGAAAGCCGCGGCCTGCACTTCAGCCGCGACTACCCGGAAATGTTGCCGCGCGCCAAAAACACCCTGCTCAGACGGGCTGCTCGGCGCGCCAGCGCAGGCACACGCGCAAAGCCCTGAACTCGGCGGGCGTCATGCTATCGGGGAGCAGCGTCAACGCACGCACGCGCCCCCGCTCCCCGACGCGCAGCCGCAAGACGATCAAGCGCGCGAAGACCGTGCTGTCCGGCAGGACGCTGGCCGGCACCCGTTCACCATCGCTTAGAACGCACTCCAGGGCGCCTTTCTTTAATAGACGCAACGCGCTTATCGATGGCGGCCGAAAAGCGCGCCACGCGAGGACGCCGATCAGGGAAAGCAGAAGCAGACGAAGGGCCGCCGACCACGGAAGAACCGCGACGCAGCCGATGGCTAGCGCATGAACGACGAGCAGGAGAAGAAAAAGAAAACGCGAGCGGTGCAGTTCGATATGGATCGGAAACCGCACCGCCCGGTTTGCGGGGTCAAACCCGCTTGAAGATGACGGTACCGTTGGTCCCGCCGAAGCCGAAGGAGTTCGACACCGCCGCCTCGATCTTCATGGGCCGCGCCTCGTTGGCGCAGTAATCGAGATCGCACTTCTCGTCCTGATTGAACAGGTTGATGGTCGGCGGCGACACCTGGTTGTAAATGGCCAGCGCCGAGAAAACCGCCTCGATGCCGCCGGCCGCACCGAGCAGGTGACCGGTCATCGACTTGGTCGAGTTCACGACCAGACGCTTCGCATGCTCGCCGAAAGCGCGCTTGACCGCGATCGTTTCGGCCAGATCGCCCAGCGGCGTCGAGGTGCCGTGCGCATTGACGTACTGGATGTCCTCGGGATTCATGCGCGCATTACGCAGCGCGGCGGCCATGCAGCGGGCCGCGCCGCTACCGTCCTCGCAGGGCGCGGTCATGTGGTTGGCGTCGGCGCTCATGCCGAAACCGGCCAGCTCGCCGTAAATGCGTGCGCCGCGCGCCTTGGCGTGCTCGTACTCTTCGAGCACCACCACGCCGGCGCCCTCGCCCAGTACGAAACCGTCGCGATCCTTGTCCCACGGACGGCTTGCCGTCGCGGGGTCGTCGTTGCGCGTCGACAGGGCGCGCGCGGCGCAGAAACCGCCGAGACCGAGCGGCGAAACCGTCGCTTCGGCGCCGCCCGCGATCATGATGTCGGCGTCGCCGTACTCGATGATGCGGCCGGCCTCGCCGATGCTGTGCGTGCCCGTCGTGCAGGCGGTCACCAGGGCGATGTTCGGACCCGTGAAGCCGTACATGATCGACAGGTTGCCGGAGATCATGTTGATGATCGACCCGGGAACGAAGAAGGGAGAAACCTTGCGCACGCCGCCGGCCAGATAGTCGTCGTGCGTGTTTTCGATCAGCGGCAGACCGCCAATCCCGGAACCGATGGCGATGCCGATGCGTTCGGCATTGGCCGGATGGGCTTCCAGACCGGCGTCCTTGATGGCCTCGATGCCGGCAGCCATGCCGTAATGGATGAAGGTATCCATGCGGCGCGACTCTTTCGGCGCGAGGTACTGGCCGATGTCGAAGTTCTTGACCTCGCCGGCGATCTGCACGGGGAAGCTCGAAACGTCGAAGCGGGTGATCCGGTCGATCCCGGAGCGGCCTGCCAAAATGTTCTGCCAAGCTTGCTCGACGGTGTTTCCGACCGGAGAAATGATTCCAAGGCCGGTGATGACGACTCTACGACGTGTCAACGTATGCTCCGGGAGAAATTTGGGGAATGCGAGTCGGAGACTCCCCGCTTGCTAGTGGGCCGGCGCGAAGGCCGGCCCGCAGGGAAGTTCCGCAGGGGGAAGTGCTTTACTTCTTGTTGCTGAGGACGTAGTCGATCGCTTGCTGGACGGTGGTGATCTTCTCAGCTTGCTCGTCCGGGATTTCGCACTCGAATTCTTCTTCGAGGGCCATCACCAGTTCGACCGTATCCAGCGAATCGGCGCCAAGATCATCAACGAACGAGGATTCGTTCTTGATATCAGCTTCATTGACGCCGAGTTGTTCGGCGACGATCTTCTTGACGCGTTGTTCGATGTTTTCCATTAGAGGGCTCCTTCCCCAAGTTCAGGTTTGAAACAAACCGTACTATTCTACCAAAATGACCGGCGCTTACCAAATCGCAAGGCACCGGCCGCAATTGCCCGAATGGGCGGTTAATCCATGTACATCCCGCCGTTGACGTGGATCGTCGTGCCGGTCACGTAGGCGGCCGAGGGCGAAGCCAGGAAGGCGACCGCCGCCGCGATATCTTCGGGGCGACCGAGGCGGCCCAGCGGAATCCCGGCGATCAGCGACTCCTTTTGCTTCTCTTCGAGCACCTTGGTCATGTCGGTGTCGATGAAGCCCGGCGCCACGCAGTTGACCGTGATGTTGCGGCTGCCCAGTTCGCGGGCCAGCGAACGGCTCATGCCGGCGACACCGGCCTTGGCGGCGCAGTAGTTGGCCTGCCCCGGATTGCCGGCATGGCCGACCACCGACGTGACGTTGATGATGCGCCCGTTGCGCGCTTTCATCATGCCGCGCATGACCGCCTTGGACAGACGGAAAACGGCTTTGAGATTGGTGTCGAGCACGGCATCCCACTCGTCGTCCTTGAGGCGCATCGAGATGTTGTCGCGCGTGATGCCGGCGTTGTTGACGAGCACGGCGACGGCGCCATGCGCCTTTTCGATGCTGCCGATCAACGCATCGATCTGCTCGGCATCGCGAACCTCCAGTACGGCGCCCTCGCCCTTGATGCCCGCGGCCGCGAGATAGGCCGAAATCTTGGCGGCGCCGTCGGCGCTTGTCGCGGTTCCGACGACGGTGGCGCCGAGCTTCCCCAGTTCGAGGGCGATAGCCTGGCCGATGCCGCGCGAGGCGCCGGTCACCAGGGCAACTTGTCCGTTCAGCATGATTTACTCCAGAGTCGAAACAGCGGCTTCGATCGCCGCGAGATCGGCCAGCGCCAGGCCCGCAACGCCCTCGGCGCAGCGCTTGGTCAGGCCGGCCAGCACCTTGCCGGGACCGCACTCGGCGACCGTCGTCACTCCGAGCGCGCCCATTTTCTGGATCGTCTCGACCCAGCGCACCGGCGAATAGGCCTGGCGGATCAGCGCGTCTTTGATCCGCGCGGGATCGCTCTCGATCGCCACGTCGACGTTATTGACCACCGGAATCTGCGGCACGGCGAAATCCAGTTCGGCCAGACGTGCGGCGAGCTTGTCGGCGGCCGGACGGATCAGCGACGAATGGAAGGGCGCCGACACCGGCAGTAGCACCGCGCGTTTGGCGCCGCGCGCCTTGCACGCCTCGCAGGCGCGCTCGACCGCCGCCTTGCTGCCGGCGATCACGGTCTGTCCCGGCGCGTTGAAATTGACCGGCTCGACCACTTCGCCGGCTGCCGCTTCGGCGCAGGCTTCGCGAATCTTGTCGTCGTCGAGGTTCAGGATGGCGGCCATCGCGCCGGTGCCGACCGGCACCGCTTCCTGCATCGCAGCGGCGCGCAGGCGGACGAGCGGCACCGCGTCCGTGAAGGCGATGACGCCGGCGGCGACCAGCGCCGAATATTCACCCAGGCTGTGACCGGCGACCACCGCCGGAAGCTTGCCGCCCTTTTCGAGCCACAGGCGGTAGGCAGCAATCGCCGCGGTCAGCATCACCGGCTGCGTATTGACCGTCTGCGCCAGCGCTTCGACCGGGCCTTCGGCGACCAACTGCCACAGATCCTGGCCGAGAGCGGCCGAGGCTTCGTCGAAGGTGGCGCGAACAACGGGCGAATCGCCATAGGCGGCCATCATGCCGACCGACTGCGATCCTTGACCGGGGAAAACGAATGCAAAAGCCATTTTTTCTCCTTAAAACTCGAGCAGCACGGCGCCCCAGGTGAAACCGCCGCCGACGCCTTCGAGCATCACCTTTTGGCCGCGCTGGAGGCGCCCGTCGCGCACGGCGGCGTCGAGGGCCAGCGACACCGAGGCGGCCGAGGTGTTGCCGTGGCGATCGACGGTGACGATCACCTTGTCCATGCCGAGTCCCATTTTTTTGGCCGTCGCTTCGATGATGCGAATATTGGCCTGATGCGGAATCAGCCAGTCGACGTCCGCCGGAAGCACGTCAGCCGCGGCGCAGCACTCGCGCGCGACATCGGCCAGAACGCGCACGGCGAACTTGAAGACCGCCTGCCCATCCATGCGCAGGAAGGGATCGCCGGTCACCTGCCCGCCGCAAACGTTGCCCGGAACGGAAAGGATGCCGTGGTGCGCGCCATCGGCGTGCAATGCGCTGGCCAGGATGCCGGGCCGGTCGGACGCCTCGAGCACCACGGCGCCTGCGCCGTCGCCGAACAGTACGCACGTACCGCGATCGTTCCAGTCGAGAATGCGCGAGAAAACCTCGGCACCGACGACCAGGGCCTTCTTGTTGCTGCCCGAGCGAATGAATTTCTCGGCGATGGTCAGCGCATAGACGAAACCACTGCAGACCGCCTGCACGTCGAATGCCGTGGCGCCGCGGTTACCGAGCTTGCCCTGCAGCAGACAGGCGGTGCTCGGAAAAATAAAATCCGGGGTGGACGTGGCGACGATGATCAGGTCGATGTCGGCGACATCGACGCCGGCCATGTCCAGGGCGCGGCGGCTGGCTTCGAGCGCGAGATCGCTGGACGTCTGGCCCGGCTCGGCGAGATGGCGCGCCTTGATACCGGTTCGGCTGACGATCCACTCGTCGCTGGTTTCAATTCCTCGCAGAACGAGGTCGTCGTTGCTCACGGCCTGCCCCGGCAGATAACTGCCGACGCCGGCGATCCGGGCGAACATGCTATGCACTCTCCTGCAGCGGCTGCTGCTGCGCGACGCGTTCGGTGATTCGGGCCAGTACGCCGGTACGGGCGGCATCGGCGGCACGCCCCAAGGCATTGGCGAAGGCAAAGGCATCGGCCGAACCATGGCTCTTGACGACGATGCCCTTCAGCCCAAGCAGGCTGGCCCCGTTGTAACGCCGATGGTCGACGTGCTTCTTGAAATTGTTGAGAACCGGCATTGCGATCAGGGCGATGAGTTTGGTCAGCAGGTTGCGGCTGAACTCCTGGCGCAGGAAAGTGGCCATCATCTGGGCCAGCCCCTCTGAAGCCTTCAGTGCCACGTTACCGACGAAGCCGTCGCAGACGACGACTTCCGCCTCGCCTTTATAGACACCGTCGCCCTCGACGTTACCGATGAAATTCAGGCCGGAGTCTTTGAGCAACTCGGCGGCGCGCTTGACGACATCGTTGCCCTTGATGTCCTCTTCCCCGATATTGAGGATGCCGACCGTCGGCCGGTCTTTATGCTCGATGGCCGAGACCAGCGAAGCGCCCATGATGCCGAACTGCAGCAAGTGCTCGGGCGCGCAATCGACGTTGGCGCCGAGATCGAGGACGTGGGTGTGGCCGGTGGTAGTCGGCAGAATGGCGCAGATCGCCGGCCGGTCGATGCCGGGCAGCATCTTGAGCACGAAGCGCGAGATGGCCATCAAGGCGCCGGTATTGCCGGCCGAAACGCAGGCATCGGCCTCGCCATGCTTGACGAGGTTGATCGCCACGCGCATCGACGAATCCTTCTTGTTGCGCAAGGCGAGCGCCGGAGGCTCGTCCATGGCCACCACCTCGCTCGCATGGCGGACGGAAACCCTGGGGTCCGCAACATTGCCGAGCAGAGGCCGGATTCTTTCTTCCAGGCCGACGAGAACGACGCGCACGTCATCGTGAGAACGCACGAAACCGAGCGCCGCCGGGACGGTGACGGAGGGACCGTGATCCCCACCCATGCAGTCGATGGCGACAGTGATTGTCATCAGATTGTAGGCAAAAGAAAGGGCAGGCAGCTTACCCTCGCGGGAAACTGCCTGCCCGATCTTGAGATATTACTCGCCCTTGCCCTTGGCAACCTTCTTGCCGCGGTAGTAGCCGGACGGGCTGACGTGGTGACGCAGATGCACTTCACCGGTCGTCGGCTCGACGGCCAGCGGCGGGTTGGTCAGGAAATCGTGGGCACGATGCATACCGCGCTTGGACGGGGACTTCTTGTTCTGCTGAACGGCCATATCTAACTCCTTAAATCAAATTCACTACGCCTTGCCCTTGAGGCCAGCGAGCGCGGCGAACGGCGAAGGTTTCGCCTCCCCGCGCCCAGCCTCGGGCGTGGCACAACTCTCGTGACGCGGCGCCGACGGCAAGGCGAGAATCACTTCGTCCTCGATCAGCGCCACCACATCGAATTCTTTCCGGGCCGGAAGAAAATCCCTGGAGTCGTCCTCCAGTTCTTCCTGCGTCAGATCGTTTTCGTCTTCGACAAGTTCGAGCAGGCTATTTATCTCGACCTTGAACTCAATCCCGTCGAGACACCTCTGACACTGCAGCAACAGCACGCCACTGACTTGAAGCAGCAACTGCGCCCGATCGCGCGCACTTTTCCGGCCCTCGACACGGTAAGCCAAAGAACCGGCAGAATCCGCCAGCGCATCGAGCACCCGGCCTAGACTGGCGACCTGCAACTCACCTTGCAGAGAGCCCTTTTCGCGAGCAAACGCCAGGCTGTCAATCACTATCTGTTGCGACATAAGGCGCGCATGATATTATTTTCGGCTTTCGAAGTCAAAGCGACGGCGCACTTTATTCGGATTTTTTTCTGATTCGTCGCGGACTTGGCGCAACTTCCTTGCCGACTCTCTCATGTCCACCCCGCAAATCGTCCTCGCTTCTACCTCGCCGTTCCGCCGTGAACTGCTCGCTCGCCTCGGCCTGCCCTTTGAAATCGCAAATCCCGAGGTCGATGAAACGCCGCTCGCCGGCGAAACTCCGGAGGCTACCGCACTGCGGCTATCGGAAGCCAAGGCGCGTGCCGTGGCGAAAAAATTCCCCGATGCACTCATCATCGGCAGCGACCAGGTCGCCTGCCTCGACGGGCGCGTCTTCGGCAAACCCGGCACCCACGAAAAAGCCGTCCTCCAGTTGCGGACCATGCGTGGCCGCAGCGTCAATTTCTTCACCGGCCTTTGCCTGCTCAACGCAAAAACGGGGACGGCGCGTGTCCGCGGAGTCCCGACCATGGTGACATTCCGCCATCTCGACGACGATGAAATCGACAACTACCTGCGCAAGGAAGAGCCGTACAACTGCGCCGGCAGCGCCAAATCGGAAGGCCTCGGCATCGCGGTCATCGCAAAAATGGAAGGCGAAGACCCCAACGCGCTGGTCGGACTGCCGCTGATCGCCCTCTGCGACCTCTTTAGAGAGGAAGAAGTTAGCGTAATTTAATCAGACAAATAGAGCAAAAACATAAAGTAACCAATGAATAACGGAACGCTCTACCTGATCCCCGTCCCGCTCGGCCAAACGCCGCCCGACCTGACCCTCCCTCACGCCGCACTGGTCTGCGCCAAACAACTCAAACACTTCGTCGCGGAGAATGCGAAATCAGCACGCGCCTTTCTGAAGGCGCTGCCCAGCGAAACGCCGATACAGCAGATCGAAATCCATGAGCTCAGCGAGCACACGCCGAGCAGCGCCCTCCCCGGCCTGCTCGCCCCCCTGCTTGCGGGCATCGACGTCGGGCTGATTTCGGAAGCGGGTTGCCCGGCGGTCGCCGACCCCGGCGCCAATCTGGTGGCGCTCGCGCAGGCGCGTGGAATTCGCGTCGCGCCGCTGGTCGGCCCGTCGGCGATCCTGCTGGCCCTGATGGGGTCGGGCCTGTCGGGCCAGAACTTCGCCTTCCACGGCTACCTGCCGGTCAAGGAGGAAGAGCGATTAAAGAAACTGCGGGATCTGGAGAAGGATTCGCGCCAGGAAAGACGGGCGCAGATTTTCATCGAAACGCCCTATCGCAACCGGCAAATGCTTGAAACGCTCCTCAAAGCCTGCGCACCCGGCACGCGCATCTGCGTTGCGACGAACCTGACGCTGGAATCTGAAAGCATCGCGACGCATACCTGCGAGGAATGGCGCCGCCGGCCCCAGCCGGAACTCGACCGGCGCCCGACGGTATTCCTCCTGCAGGCTTAGCGCAGCGAGACCGGCTCGCCGCCGAACAGGCGGAAGGCGATGCCTTTCGCCATGTCCGCCCCGAAGCGCTTGGCAAAACGCTCGGCAATGTTTTCCTTGACCGAGTAGTCGAGAACCTTCTCCGCCTTGATCACGTCGCGCGCCACTGAATCGACCGTCCCGAAGCCGTCGGCCAGCCCGAGTTCGATGCTCTGGCTACCCGTCCACATCAGGCCGGAGAACATTTCCGGCGTTTCCTTGAGGCGCTTACCGCGCCCCTGGCGCACCACCTCGATGAACTGTTTGTGAATCTCGCCCAGCAGGAGCTTGGCGTGCTCCTTCTGCTTCATGTCCTGTGGCGAGAAGGGGTCAAGAAAGCCCTTGTTCTCGCCTGCCGTCAGCAAACGGCGCTCGACGCCGAGCTTGTCCATCGTGCCGGTGAAACCGAAGCCGTCCATCAGCACACCGATCGAGCCGACGATGCTGGCCTTGTCGACGAAAATCTTGTCGGCTGCCGAAGCGATGTAATACCCACCCGACGCACAGAGATCTTCCACCACCACGTACAGCGGAATATCGGCGTGCTTGGCGCGCAAGCGCCGAATCTCGTCGTAGACGATGCCCGACTGCACCGGACTGCCGCCGGGGCTGTTGATGCGCAGGATCACCCCGGCCGTCCCCTTGTCCTCGAAGGCCGACTGCAAGGCGCCATTGATCTTTTCCGCGCTGGCCTCGCCGGACGCTTCGATCGTCCCGCGCAGATAGATCAGCGCCGTGTGCTTGCCTTCCGTGAGCTTTTCCGAAGCGCCCCAATCGACCACCAGCGCCAGCACCGCCACCAGATAGGCCAAGCCAGCCAGCTTGAAGAAAATCCCCCAGCGCCGTTTCGCCCGCTGCTCCTGGAGCGACGACATGGCGATCTTCTCAAGCAGATTGCGTTCCCACTGCGGGTCGTTCTGAGGCGTTTCCAAGATATTCACTCTTCCGGGATGAAATAGACGAACCCTTCCCGCTCTTCGACGGGAAGCGGCGCCAAGCCCTTGCCGTTACAGCGGCCGCCCAGACAGCGACCGGACTCGGGGGCATAGAGCGCGCCATGCGTTGTGCAAATCAAGTATAGCCCGGAATCATCGAAGAATTCCCCGGGCTGCCAGTCGAGTTCGACCGGCACATGGCCGCAGCGATTGTAATAAGCGAACACCCGGCCCCTGAAGCGCACGGCAAAAGCCGGTTCTTCATGGCCGTGCCGCACGACGGCAAAGCGGACGCCGGCACCGCCGTCGCGCAGCTCGTCCGAAGCGCAGATCAGGCGTGCGTCCGCAGCCACGCCGCCAGATCCTCGACTTTTTGAAGACGCGCCAGCGGCGCCAACGCATCGAGAGCCGCCGCCGGATGCGCGCCATAGGCCACGCCCAGACTTGCAACACCGGCATTCAGAGCCATCTGCAGATCGTGCGTCGTATCACCGATCATCAGCGTCCGCTCCGGCACGACGGCGAATTCCTGCATCAATTCCTCGAGCATCTGCGGGTGCGGCTTGGAGAAGCACTCGTCGGCGCAGCGCGACGCCTGGAAATAAGCCCCCAGACCGCTCGCCTTCAACGCGCGGTCGAGCCCCACGCGACTTTTTCCGGTAGCGACCGCGAGCGCAAAGCCGGCATCGGCAAGCTCCGCGACCAACTCCGCCGCGCCGTCGAACAAGCGCAGCTCTTGGTCGCGCGACAGGTAGTGATGACGATAGCGGTCCACCATTTGCGGATAACGCTGCTCGGGAAGTTCGGGAATCGCGTGGCGCAACGCCTCGCCCAGCCCCAGGCCGATCACATGACGCGCCCGCTCGTCGGACGGTTCGGGCAGTTCGAGGTCACGACACGCCGCCTGGATCGCCGCGACGATCGCCCCGGCCGAATCGAGCAAAGTGCCGTCCCAGTCGAACACCAGCAGGTCAAATCTTTTCGCCATAATCCTGTGATTCCTTTAGCGACAACTGTCGCAAAAATCCCTGCAGACTTTCCGGCAACGGCGCTTCCAGCGCCAAAGCCTCGCCGCCGAGCGGATGCGGCAAGCGCATCCGCCATGCATGGAGAAACATGCGCTTCAAGCCGGTACGCGGCAGCGCCTTGTTCAACGAAAAATCCCCGTACTTTTCATCGCCGGCGATCGGAAAGCCGAGATGGGCGAGATGCACGCGAATCTGATGGGTGCGCCCGGTTTTCAGCTCCGCCTCGAGCAGGCTGAAATTCTCCCAGCGGGCCAGCAGGCGAAACACCGTATGCGACGCTTTGCCGTCGTCCGCCACGCGCACGCGGCGCTCGCCGGAGTCGAGCAGGTACTTGAGCAACGGCAGGCGCACATTGCGCACGGGGTCCATCCAGCGCCCGCTCACGAGAACCAGATAGCGTTTGTCGGCCCCGCGCCCGCCAGCCCCGACACCGCCCTCGCGGAACATGTCGTGCAGGGCGACCAGCGCCGAGCGCTTTTTCCCGACCAGCAGGATGCCCGAGGTTTCGCGGTCGAGCCGATGCGCCAGCTCAAGGAAACGTGCCTGCGGCCGCTGCCGGCGCAGCGCCTCGATCACGCCGAAACTGACGCCGCTGCCGCCATGCACCGCGATACCGGCCGGCTTGTCGATCACGAGCATCGCCTCGTCTTCGTAGAGGATGGGCAATTCGGCCTTGAACTCGGCGCCGGCGACGACCTCCTCGGACTTCTGCGCGATACGCACTGGCGGAATCCGCAGCACGTCGCCGAGTTGCAGGCGGTAGGACGCATCGCAGCGCTTGCTGTTAACCCTCACCTCGCCACTGCGCAAGATGCGGTAGACGTGGCTCTTGGGCACGCCTTTGCAGATCCGCAGAAGAAAGTTGTCGAGGCGCTGTCCCTGCTCGTCCTCACTGATGATGGCCTGTGATACTGAACTTTTGCTAACTTCGGCCATTTTGAATATACTGGACTTGATTTGCGTCTCGGTTTGAAAGAGGCGCTGACCCGTGAGACCGTCGAGCGGCGCCGATTGTAAAGCAATTGCGACGCACTTTCCGGCAGGCCTCAGCCGCCTCGCTTGCGCCAACCTGCGCAAGATCATCCAACGCAAATCACCTGGTTAAGTACGCTCACCAAAAGTAGCGATACTACTTGATTTGCGCGCGCCTAGCACGTTCGGACCGCCCCAAGCAGATTCCCGAACCCTGATATCCAGGGCTCGAAGAAAAACAAACCCAGCGAGACATTCTCATTAGTTGCCGTTCCGGAAAGCCCATGAAGCGTCCCACCCCCAACTAATCCGTCGCTGCCTGCACAAGGCGCTCCCCCCGGCAATGCGCGCGGGAGCCCATTAATGAAACGCATGCTCTTCAATGCGACACAGGCCGAAGAACTTCGTGTCGCCATTGTCGATGGTCAGAAACTGATTGACCTCGACATTGAATCGGCCGCCAAAGAACAAAGAAAGAGCAACATCTACAAGGGTGTCATCACCCGCATCGAGCCCAGCCTCGAGGCCGCCTTCATCGATTACGGCGCCGAACGGCATGGGTTCCTCCCCTTCAAGGAAGTTTCCCGCGCCTATTTCCAGCAAGGTCTGGATGCCGGTCGCGCGACCATCAAGGAAGCGCTGCGCGAAGGCCAGGAGCTGATCGTTCAGGTCGACAAGGACGAGCGCGGCAACAAGGGCGCCGCGCTGACCACCTTCGTCAGTCTGGCCGGCCGCTACCTCGTGCTGATGCCGAACAACCCGCGCGGCGGCGGCGTTTCCCGCCGCGTCGAGGGCGACGAGCGCGCCGAACTGCGCGAGATCATGGATCAGCTCCAGGTGCCGCAAGGCATGAGCTTGATCGCCCGCACCGCAGCCATCGGCCGCAGCGCAGAAGAACTGCAGTGGGACCTCAACTACCTGATGCAGTTGTGGAAAGCCATCGACGGCGCCGCCGACCAACAGAAGGGCGCGTTCCTGATCTATCAGGAAGGCAGCCTGGTGATCCGCGCGATCCGCGATTATTTCCAGCCTGAAATCGGCGAAATCCTGATCGATACCGACGAGGTCTTCGAGCAGGCGCAGCAATTCATGGCGCACGTGATGCCCGGCAACGTGAACCGCGTCAAGCGCTATCGCGACGACGTGCCGCTCTTCTCGCGCTTCCAGATCGAACACCAGATCGAATCGGCCTACTCGCGCCAGGTGAACCTGCCGGCCGGCGGCGCCATCGTGATCGACCACACCGAAGCCCTGGTTTCGGTCGACGTCAACTCCGGGCGCGCCACGCGCGGTTCGGACATCGAGGAAACGGCCTTCAAGACCAACCTCGAAGCTGCCGAGGAAGTCGCCCGTCAGCTCCGCCTGCGCGACCTCGGCGGCCTGATCGTGATCGACTTCATCGACATGGAAAGCCAGCGCAACCAGCGCGAGGTGGAAACCCGCCTGCGCGAAGCCCTGCGCTTCGACCGCGCCCGCGTGCAAACCGGCAAGATCAGCCGCTTCGGCCTGATGGAACTGTCGCGCCAGCGTCTGCGCCCTGCCCTCGCCGAAACCAGCTACATCCCCTGCCCGCGCTGCACCGGCACCGGCCACATCCGCAGCGCCGAATCGGCCGCCCTGCACATCCTGCGCATCCTCGAAGAGGAAGCGATGAAGGACAACACGGCCGCCGTGCACACCCAGGTTCCGGTCGACGTCGCCACCTTCCTGCTCAACGAGAAGCGCGCCGACATCCAGGCGATCGAATTGCGCCACAAGGTCAACATCCTGCTGATTCCCAACATTCATCTCGAAACGCCGGCCCACAGCATCGTTCGCCTGCGCCACGACGACCTGAACCAGGAAGACCTGCAGCAGCCGTCCTACAAGATGGTCGACCAGCCGGTCGAGGAATCTTCCAAGCAGCCCTCGGGCGCCAGCGAAGCCAAGCCCCCGCGCCAGGAAGCGGCGATCAAGAACATCACGCCGGCGCAGCCGGCACCGGTCAGCGTCGACAAGCCCAAGGCGCCCGTCGCGCAAGCCGCGGCTTCCGGCGAAGGCATCATCGCCAAGATCTTCTCGTGGTTCCGCGGCAACCGCCAGGCAGAACCGGCTCCCGAGCCGGCGAAGAAGCCGCGCCCCGCCGGCCAGCGTGAAGGTCAGCGCGATGGACGTCGCGGCGGGCGCAACAACAACCGTCGCGACGAAGAGCGCGAAGGCCGCGAAGGTCGCGAATCCCGCGGCAACCGCGAGCCGAAGGAGGCACGCGAACCGCGTCCGCCGCGCGACGAGAACCAGAAGCAGCGCGAGCCTCGCGAAGCGCGGGAACCCCGCGAGCCGCGCGAACCGCGTGAGCCCAAGGAAGGACGCGAACCGCGTCGTCAGCGCGGCGAGCCGCGTGGCGAGCGCAAGGAGCAGAACGCCGCTACGCCGAATCCCGAAGCGAAGATTGCAGTGCCGGCGGCGGCCCTGGCCGAAGGCGTCGCCAACGCCCCTGAGCAGAACGCCGAAGAAGGCGCGTCCGCCGGTCGTCGTCGCGGTCGCCGCGGCGGTCGTCGCGAGCGCGGTGAGCGGGTCGAGAACGCGGGCGAAGTGCAAGCCGCTGAAAATGCGGAACTGACTGCCGCAGTTCAAGCCGCAGCCGAGAGCGCTCCCGCTGTCGAGACCGGTGAAGCCGCCCTGGCCGCGCCGACGGTCGAAGCCGCAGCTCCGGCTGTCGAGCCGGTCGTCGCGATCGAAACGGCTCCGGCCGTCGCGGCCCCGGCCGAAGCCGCCGCAGCACCTGCGGCTGCCGTCGAAACGGTCGCGACCGAAACCGTCACGGACGAAGTCGCGCCTGCCGTCGTCGCAGTTGCTCCGGTCGCAGAGACGCCCGAGCCGGTGCTTGCCGCCCCGCTCGTCCAGCCCGTCGCGGAAGAGGCGCCGGCCATCGCCACGCCGGCACCGGTCGAAGCGCCCGCGACGCCTGCCGCAGCCCCCGTTGCCGCAGCACCTGCCGTCGATCTCGACAAGGCGCTCGAGCAGAGCGGCCTCGTCATGGTCGAAACCAGCAGCGACAAGGTGAAGAGCTGGCAGCCGGAAGCGGCGCCGGTCGAAGCCGTGCGCCCGCGGCGTACCCGTCCGGCCCCCGTCGTGGTGGCCGACGAGCCGCTGGTCATGGTCGAAACGCAAAAGTAGGCAAGCTGCCTGCAAAAGCAAACGGGGCGCTGCGGCGCCCCGTTTTTTTCGTTCACCGCGCCTTTTCCGGCCAAACGCGGCGAGTCTTTGTCGTGCCGGCAGCCCTTCAGGCTTTGGAGGCCTGCTTGTGCAGCACGCCGCCCGGAATCTCAGGCGGCGGCTTCAGGCGTTTGACGATCGTCCCCAGCAGCCCCTGCGATGCGTCCTCGACCATGTCGAGCACGAGATCGAAGCCGTGTCCCAGACCATAGTACGGATCGGGCACCTCGTCGTCGTCGAAGTTGTGCGAGTAGCTCATGAAGAGTCCGAGCTTTTCATACTTCTCGGGCGGGCAGATGCGCTTGAGCGTTTCGAGATTGTTGTGATCCATGGCGAGAATCAGATCGAAGTAGTCGAGATCCTGCGGCGCCACCTTGCGCGCCCGCATGTTGCTCAAGTCGTAGCCGCGGCTGGCCGCCGCGCGCTGGGTGCGCGGATCGGGCGCCTCGCCGACGTGATAGCCGTGCGTGCCGGCCGAATCCACCTCGACCCGTCCCTCGAGCCGGTTGAGGCGCAGGAAGTGGCGAAAGACACCTTCCGCCGTCGGCGAACGGCAGATATTTCCCATGCATACGAACAAGACTTTAATCATCCGCGTATCGGTTCCCTGTTCGGGCAGGATGCCGTTCGCTTTCCGGCATTCTGCGTCGTTAGAAGGCGCGTCAATCTTCGCTTCGTTCGATATTACCCGCTTGGCGCTCCGACCGAAAGATTGCCAAAAGGCCTAGGCGCAAGCCTTTGTCATAAACTCAGACATCGAGGCCGGTGTCGTGCTTGGCCGCACCGAAGACCTGCTCCTTGATGCGGAACAATTCGTCGCGCGCCGCCGCCGCCTTTTCGAACTCGAGGTTTTTCGCGTGTTCGAGCATCGCTTTTTCCAGCCGCTTGATCTCGCGCGCCACCTGCTTCTCGCTCATCGCCTCGTAGCTGGCCTGCTGCTGCGCGGCCTTCAATTCGCGCTGCGCGCCCTCGGCATCGTAGACGCCGTCGATAATGTCCTTGATGCGCTTCGAGACGCCCTTCGGGGTGATGCCGTGCGTTTCGTTGAAACGGATCTGCTTGGTCCGCCGACGCTCGGTTTCTGCCATGGCGCGCTGCATCGAGTCGGTCACCCGATCGGCATAGAGAATCGCCGTACCGTTCAGATGGCGGGCGGCGCGGCCGATGGTCTGGATCAGCGAACGCTCGGAGCGCAGGAAGCCCTCCTTGTCGGCGTCGAGGATGGCGACCAGCGAGACTTCGGGAATGTCCAGGCCTTCGCGCAGCAGGTTGATGCCGACCAGAACGTCGAATTCACCGAGGCGCAGGTCGCGGATGATCTCGACGCGCTCGACGGTATCGATGTCCGAGTGCAGGTAGCGCACGCGGATGCCGTGCTCGCCGAGATAGTCGGTCAAATCCTCGGACATGCGCTTGGTCAGCGTCGTGACCAGCACGCGCTCGTCGACCGCGATGCGCGCCTGGATCTCGGAGAGCAGATCGTCGACCTGCGTCGATGCCGGACGCACGATGATCACCGGATCGACGAGGCCGGTCGGACGCGCCACCTGCTCGACGACCTGCCCCTGATGCGTGCGCTCGTACTCGGCCGGCGTCGCAGAAACGAAGACCGTCTGGCGCATCAGACGTTCGTACTCCTCGAACTTGAGCGGCCGGTTGTCGAGCGCCGACGGCAGGCGGAAGCCGTAATCGACCAGATTTTCCTTGCGCGAGCGGTCGCCCTTGTACATGGCGCCGATCTGCGAGATCGCGACGTGCGACTCGTCGATGAACATCAGCGCGTCGGAGGACAGGTAATCGAGCAGGGTCGGCGGCGCCTCACCCGCCTGGCGCCCCGAGAGGTGGCGCGAATAGTTTTCGATGCCCTTGCAGAAACCCAGCTGGTCAAGCATCTCGAGATCGAAGCGGGTGCGCTGCTCGATGCGCTGCGCCTCGACCAGCCGGCTTTCACGGTGGAAGAACTCGATGCGCAGGCGCAATTCCTCCTTGATCGCCTCGATCGCGCGCAGCACGGTGGCGCGCGGCGTCACGTAGTGCGACGACGGGAACACGGTGAAGCGCGCCAGCTTGTGCTGCAGGTGGCCGGTCAGCGGGTCGAACAGCTGCAGCGCCTCGATCTCGTCGTCGAACAGCGAGATGCGGATCGCGTGCTCGGCGTGCTCGGCCGGAAAGACGTCGATCACGTCGCCGCGCACGCGGAAGGTGCCGCGATGAAAGTCGATCTCGTTGCGCTCGTACTGCATCTCGGACAGGCGCTTGATCACGTCGCGCTGCCCCATGCGGTCGCCGACGCGCATGGTGAGAATCATCTTGTGGTATTCGTCGCGGTCGCCGATGCCGTAGATGCACGAAACGGTGGCGACGATCACCACATCGCGGCGCTCGAGCAGACTCTTGGTCGCCGACAGGCGCATCTGCTCGATGTGGTCGTTGATCGACGAATCCTTCTCGATGAACAGGTCGCGCGCCGGCACGTAGGCTTCCGGCTGGTAGTAGTCGTAGTAGGAGACGAAGTACTCGACCGCGTTCTCCGGAAAGAATTCGCGGAATTCGGAGTAGAGCTGCGCCGCCAGCGTCTTGTTCGGCGCGAGCACGAGCGCCGGGCGACCGGTGCGGGCGATGACGTTGGCCATCGTGTAGGTCTTGCCCGAGCCGGTCACGCCGAGCAAGGTCTGGAAGGACAGGCCGTCCTCGATGCCTTCGACCAGCTGGGCGATCGCCGTCGGCTGATCGCCGGCCGGCGGGAAAGGCTGATGCAGCCGGAACGGACTCCCCTCGAAAGTGACGAACGAAGGTTTTTCGGAGGATTGCGGGGAACTCGGCATGATAGAATTCTTGGCTGTTTCAAGACCGGCCGTCGCCGGCAGGCTTGTTCCGTAAAGGACGACCGGACGATGGATAAGTTCTCATTATTTCGCAATTCGCGGCAGCAAGCACGCCGCTTCGACTGGCAAACTCTGGAGTGCCCATGACTTCTTCGATCTTCGCCGCAGTGGAGATGGCTCCACGCGATCCGATTCTCGGCCTGAACGAATCGTTCAACGCCGACACCCGCTCGACCAAGGTCAACCTCGGCGTCGGCGTGTACTTTGACGACAACGGCAAGATTCCGCTGCTCGGCGCCGTCAAGGTGGCCGAGAAAGCCCGCCTGGAAACCATGCCGCCGCGCGGCTACCAGCCGATCGAAGGTCTCGGCGCCTACAACCAGGCCGTGCAGACCCTGCTCTTCGGCAAGGAATCCTCGCTGCTCGCAGAAGGTCGCGTGGTCACCGTCGAAGCGCTCGGCGGTACCGGCGCGCTGAAGGTCGGCGCCGATTTCCTGAAGCGCCTGCAGCCCGGCGCCACCGTCTACATCAGCGACCCGAGCTGGGAAAACCACCGCGCGCTGTTCGAGTCCGCCGGTTTCCCGGTCGACGTCTACCCCTATTACGACGCCGCCACCCGCGGCGTGAACTTCGAGGGCATGAAGGCCAAGCTGAACGCCCTGCCCGCCGGCTCGATCATCGTCCTGCACGCCTGCTGCCACAACCCCACCGGCGCCGACCTGACGGAAGCGCAGTGGCGCGAAACGATCGACGCGATCCGCGCGCGCAGCCTGATCCCGTTCATCGACATGGCCTATCAGGGTTTCGCCGACGGCATCGCCGAGGACGCGCTGGCGCTCAACCTGTTCGCCGCCTCCGGCCTGCAGTTCTTCGTCTCCAGCTCCTTCTCCAAGTCCTTCTCGCTGTACGGCGAACGCGTCGGCGCCCTGTCGGTCGTCACCTCCGGCAAGGACGAGGCCGCCCGCGTGCTGTCGCAGGTCAAGCGCGTCATCCGCACCAACTACTCCAACCCGCCGATCCACGGCGGTGCGGTGGTCGCAGCGGTCCTCTCGAACCCCGAACTGCGCCAGATGTGGGAAGACGAACTGGCCGGCATGCGCGATCGCATCCGCGCCATGCGCGTCAGCCTCGTCGACAGGCTGAAGGCCAAGGGCGTCGCCCAGGACTTCTCCTTCGTCGTCCAGCAGCGCGGCATGTTCTCCTACACCGGTCTCTCCGCCGAGCAGGTCGAGCGCATGAAGAGCGAGTTCGGCATCTACGCCGTCGGCACCGGCCGCATCTGCCTGGCCGCGCTCAACACCAAGAACATCGACTACGTGGCCGACGCCATCGCCGCCGTTCTCTGAGTCGCTTCCCCGCCATGAAAAAACGCCGGCTGCATGCCGGCGTTTTCTTTGGCGCGACGTTTTCCTTCCCCGCCCCGAAGCTCAGGGGCGGCTTGCCGATACTTCTGGCACTTTGAGCGTCCCGCCGATCGACAGCGGCATCCGCAACTGGCTGGACGAACTGCCCAGCCGCACGTCGAGCGCGCCGCTCAGCTGCCGCTCCCGGCTCACGGCGAGCCAGCCGCTCGCATGCATCAGGCCGGAATTCAGCGTCGTTCCCGACAGGCGGTACGCGCCCTGCGCCAGACGCAGGCTGCCGCTCATCTGCTCGAAGCGCGTCGCGCCGCCGCGCACCGGCGCGCTCGCCGCCCGGCGCACCGCTTCCGCCAGATCGATCCCCCCCAGCACGCCTTGCCGGACGCCGACATCGCCAGCGCCTTCGAGCGCCCCCGGCAGGCCGGGCCACTCGTCGGCCAGTCCCGAGAAAACCAGCTTCCCGGAAGCGCTGCCTTCGAGCAGCCAGTCAATGCCCAGGGCACCGCCCAGGCGCTTGAGGTCGATCCGTTCATAGACCAGCTGACCGGAAACGCTCACCTGCTTTCCGGCGGCGAGCAGCATCTCGCCGCGTACCGTGCCGCCCAGCAGTCGCACATCCAGACCGGATAGCTGAAGGGCCGATCCGTCCAGCTTCCCGGCAAGGCTCAGCGAATCGAAAACATACGAGGCGTTCGCCGACGGATGCCAGTTCTGCCCTTCCATCTCGATCTCGAAGCCCTTGGCCGCCGGCCGTGCCTCGAGCCGGAAGCCGCGCTCCACGCTGTGCAGCGAGAGCGCCTGAAAGCCCCCGTGCCGGTCGAGCCGGATTTCTCCCTCCAGGCCGGAAAGCGCGAGGCCGTGCAAGGACACTTCCGCACGCGCGAGCGACACGTGCTCGATGGCGAACGCGGCGGACGGTTGCGCGAAAGCGGCCAGCGCCGCCGGCAGGACGCCCAACCCCTCCGCCGGTAATTCGACGCCTTCCGCCTCGATCTCACGGAACACGAGACGCGACGAGAACAGGCTTCCCGGCGCTGGCTGCAGGCGCATCTCGGCGACGCGAAGCTGCCGCCCGTCGCCTCCCAGGCGCACGTCTTCGAGGAAGAGCCCGGGACGGGGATAGAAGCCGACGTGCATCGACTGGATCTTCACCGGCAGCCCGAGCGACTGCGCCAGGCCCGCCTCGACCTCCGGAAGATAGCGGCCGTACGGGAAGAATGCGGCAATGGCACCGAGCAGGGCGCAGATCAGCAGCACGCCGGTGACGATCCTGAGCGGCCAGCCGAGCGAGCGCGGGCGCGGACCGCGCCGGACCGGGGCAATCCTGAGATCGTCCTCTCCCGCTGCGCCGCCGCCGAACAAAGCCTTGAGGCGAGCGCCGAAACCGCTGCGCTCGCCGCGAACCGCCCGCAGCTCCGCTTTTCCCAGGCGCTCTTTCGCATCTGCGGGAAAATCGAGCGGCATGCCTCCATTCCTCGACAGGTCGCCGGGCACGTAGGCACTCTGCGCAGCAGACGACCCGGGCGGCGCGGACGCCTCCCCCGACGCCGGCGCATTCTTGTCGCCGAAAGTCGAAAACTCGGAAAACGGCTCCAGCGCGGCGCTCTTGATCTCCAGCGCGACCTTGCGGCTCTGCTGCAAAAGCGACAGCGCCTCGGCCTGCAGGGGTACGATGAAAGCGCCCTGCTCCAGCTCGCGCAGCGCATTCTCCGTCATCTGCGGATTTCCGGTTTTCGCGCACAGCTCCGCGACGGCGGATTTCCCGTCGACCAGGATCAGCACCATCCGCAGATTGCGCTGCACGACCCGCGTGCGCTCGCGCATCGCCTCTTCGCCGGAGGCGGTTTTCTCATAAATCAGATTGGGGTCCATATTTTTCGCAATTGTTGACGAATTGTCATCGAGTGACTATCATGCGCGCTTCTCTGTTCCCCGATAGCTCAGTCGGTAGAGCGCCGGACTGTTAATCCGTAGGTCCCTGGTTCGAGCCCAGGTCGGGGAGCCAAAACACATACAAAGCCTTGCGCCACGCGAGGCTTTTTTGTTTTTCGGCCCCGTTTTCACTACCGCCCTCGGCCCGCCTCGCGCCAATGCGCACCGCATAACGGGAATCCATTGTAGCCAAGGCCCCTGGGGAAAAATACGGCATTTTTGGCGAAACGGGCGATTCGGCCGAATTTCCTCCAATCGGAAAATTCCGCCGCCCGCAATTCCCGTCCGGCACGGACCGTCTTTGCCCCTCGGACCGCCCGTCCGTCGAAGCCGCCGGCAGCGCGCGAAACACCTTCCTGCCTGCATGGGAAAATACCGCCGGAAGGCGCGCGATTCTTTGATCCAGACCAATTGAAGGCCCTGCAAAACTGGCTATAATCAGACCCAAGCAGTCACCCTCCGGTTCTCCCCGGAACGCCCATAGGCATTGAATCCATGCGCAACGAATCGCTGACGCCGGAAGCCCTTCCCGAATCCCTCGCCGGCTTCGTTCCCGCCACCACGCCGGAGACCTCGAAACACGCGGACGGCACACTGGTGGACAAGTACGGGCGCCACGTCACCTACATCCGCCTGTCGATCACCGACCGCTGCGACTTCCGCTGCACCTACTGCATGGCAGAGGAAATGACCTTCCTGCCGCGCGCCCAGGTGCTGACGCTGGAGGAATGCCTGCGCATCGTGAACACCTTCGTCGGCCTCGGCGTGACCAAGGTGCGGGTCACCGGCGGCGAACCGCTGGTGCGCCACAACGCCGTCTGGCTGATGGAGCAGATCGCGCGCCTCGACGGGCTCAAGGAACTCGTGATCACCACCAACGGCTCGCAGCTCGAACGCTACGCCGCGCCCCTGCGCGACGCCGGCGTGAAACGCATCAACATCAGCCTCGACACCCTGCGCGCCGACCGCTTCAAGGAGATCACCCGCGTCGGCGACCTCGCCAAGGTGCTGCGCGGCATCGACGCCGCCCGCGCCACCGGCTTCGAGCGCCTCAAGCTCAATGCCGTGATGATGCGCGGACGCAACGACGACGAGTTCATCGACCTCGTCCAGTTCGCCGTCGACAAGGGCATCGACGTTTCCTTCATCGAGGAAATGCCGCTCGGCGAAATCGGCCACGGCCGGCAGGAAACCTACTTCAGCACCGAGGAAGCCATCGCCCGCCTGCAGACGCGCTTCACGCTGCTGCCGTCCGCCGAAAGCAGCGGCGGCCCGGCGCGCTACTGGCGCATCCCGGACACGCAGACGCGTGTCGGTTTCATCTCGCCGCACAGCCACAATTTCTGCGACAGCTGCAACCGCGTGCGCATTACGGCGCAGGGCGAACTCTATCCCTGCCTCGGCAACAACGATGCAATCCGCCTGCTGCCGCTGCTGCGCGCGCACCCGACCGACGACGCGCCGCTGCGCCAGGCGATCATGCACACGATGGGCATCAAGGCCAAAGGACACGACTTCACCGGGCAAATGAACGCCCCCCAGGTCGTGCGCTTCATGTCGATGACCGGCGGCTGAGCGCCCCCCGCCCGCCAGCCGCCGCTAGCCGCACAGCCTTGCTTCGCCTGCGCCGCGCTTCCGATTTCCACCGCCGGGCGCCTTTGCGCCAGATCTTCCACAAGGTGACCTACCGCCCATGAGCCTCGCCGCCCAACTCAGCTGTCTGAGCGACTACGACCCGAATTCCTTCTCCGTCGATCACGCCCGCCGTTTCATCCTCGAACAGCTCGAGCCGATCGCGGCCAGCGAGCGCGTCGCCCTGCGCAGCGCGCTCGGCCGCGTGCTGGCCGAGGACGTGATCGCCCCGTGCAACGTCCCCGCGCACGACAACTCGGCGATGGACGGCTACGCGGTGCGCCACGCCGACCTCTCGCCGGACGCGCCGAGCCGGCTGAAGGTGCGCGGCGTCGCGCTGGCCGGCAAGTCCTTCGCGGGCAGCATCGGCCCGGGCGAATGCGTGCGCATCATGACCGGCGCCGTGCCGCCGGCGGGGACCGACACCGTCGTCATTCAGGAAGTCGTCGCGACCGAAGGCGAACTTGGCGAAATCGTCGTCGTTCCGCCCGGGCAAAGGCTCGGCCAGCACATCCGCCTGGCCGGCGAAGACCTCGCCGGCGGCAAGCCCGCGCTCGCCGCCGGCCGCCTCGTGCGCCCGGCCGAACTCGGACTCATCGCCTCGCTCGGCTTCGCCGAGATCAGCGTCAGGCGGCGCCTGCGCGTCGCCTTTTTCTCGACCGGCGACGAGCTGTGCTCGATCGGCAGCCCCCTGCGCGAAGGCGAGGTCTACGACAGCAACCGCTACACGCTGTTCGGCATGCTCGCCCGCATGGGCTGCGACGTGCTCGACCTGGGCGTCGTCGGCGACGACCCGGCGGCGCTCGAAGCCGCCTTCCGCAGAGCGGCGGAAAGCGCCGACGTCGTGCTCACGAGCGGCGGCGTCTCGGTCGGCGACGCGGATTTCGTCAAGCAACTGATGCAGCAGCTCGGCGAAGTGCTGTTCTGGAAGATCGCCATGAAGCCGGGCCGCCCGATGGCCTTCGGGCGCATCCGCGAAGGCAGCCGCGCCGCCTGGCTGTTCGGCCTGCCGGGCAATCCGGTGGCGGTCATGACGACCTTCTACCAGTTCGTGCGCGACGCCCTGTACACCCTGATGGGCGCCGACCCGGTGCCGCGCGTTCCGCTGCTGCCGGCGGTCTGCACCGCGCCGATCCGCAAGGCGCCGGGACGCACCGAATTCCAGCGCGGCATCCTCGCCGCCGAGGACGGCCGCTGGACGGTCCGCCCGACCGGCGCGCAGGGCTCCGGCATCCTGCGATCGATGTCCGACGCCAACTGCTTCATCGTCCTCGGCCCCGAGCAGTCCGGCGTTGCGGCCGGCGAGACCGTCAGCGTGCAGCTTTTCGACGGCCTCGTCTAAGCCCCGCCCATCGCCCATGACGCGGACAGACGCTCCGGCCGCCACGCAGCAGCACGGACGCTTCCTGCGCGACATCTGGCGCACGTCGGAAACCAGCGGCTACTGGCTGCTCGCCAGCATCGCCTCGGCCGCCCTGCTGATCGCCAGTTACGCCTTCCTTCACCCCGCGCCGCCCCTGCTCTGGCTGGCCGCCGCCCTGCTCGGCGCCGCCCTGCTGGCTGGCGCGCGCATCGCGGGGCAGCTGCGCATCGCACGGCGCGCCCACAACCTGGCGATGCAGGGCGCGCACGACGGTTTCTGGTCCTGGGACCCGATCTCGCGCCGGCTCGAGGTCGGCGAGCGCTTGCTCGACATCCTCGGCTACGCCCACGATTTCCTGGCCGACACGCACGCCTGGCTCGAACTGGTGCACCCCGACGACCGCGCCGGCTACAACCGCACCGTCGCCGAGCACCTGAAAGGCAAGACGCCCTACTTCTACTGCGAATACCGCGTCCGCGCGAAAAGCGGCGCCTATTGCTGGATCGCCTCGCGCGGCCTGGCGCAGCGCAACGAAAAAGGCATCGCCTACCTGATGGCCGGCTCCGTGAGCGACATCACCGAACGCAAGCAGCGCGAGGAGCAAATCCAGTTCCTCGCCTTCCACGACCAGCTGACCGCCCTGCCCAACCGCGTCCTGCTCGCCGAGCGGGTCGGCGAAGCGCTGCGCGCGGCCGACGCGGGCGGCCACCGCGCGGCGATCATGTTCATCGACCTCGACCGCTTCAAGGACATCAACGACACGCTCGGACACGAGATCGGCGACCTCGTGCTGCAGAGCGTCGCCGCCCGCCTGCGCGGCGTGCTCGAGGCCGACTGGACGCTGGCGCGCCAGGGTGGCGACGAATTCATCGTGGTCATGCCGCGCCTGGCCGACGCCGACGCGGCGCTGGACGCCGGACGCAAGTTCCTCGCCGCCGTCGCCGCACCCTTCCAGGAAGGCGAGCACGAATTCCAGATCGGCGCGAGCATCGGCACCAGCCTCTTCCCGGACGACGGCCGGGAGGCGAGCACCCTGCTGCGCAACGCCGACACCGCGATGTACGAGGCCAAGGCGACCGGCGGCAGCACCGTCCGCCCCTATGCGCGGCAGATGAACGAACGCGTCCAGTGGCGGGTATCGATCGAGAATCGCCTGCGCCACGCGCTCGAGCGCAAGGAGTTCGAACTGCACTATCAGGCGCAGGTCGACATCGCCAGCGGCCGCCTGCTCGGCGCCGAAGCGCTGCTGCGCTGGACGTCGGACGGCGAGGCGGTGCCGCCCGACCGCTTCATCCCGGTTGCCGAGGAAAGCGGCCTGATCGTTCCGATCGGCGAATGGGTGATCGAAACCGCGCTGGCCGAAGCCGCGCGCTGGCGGACCCGCTTCGCGCACGCGCCGCGCCTCGCCGTCAATCTGTCGCCGCGCCAGTTCAGCGGCGGCCGAGTCGCGCGCTGCGTGCTCGACAACCTCGCGCGCTACCAGCTGCCGACCGAGGCGATCGAACTGGAAATCACGGAATCGCTCCTGCTCCAGCCCGAAGGCGACGCCATCGACGAGCTGCGCGAGCTGCACGCGCGCGGCCTGCGCCTGGCGCTGGACGACTTCGGCACCGGCTATTCGTCGCTCTCCTACCTGCAGCGCCTGCCGATCGACGCGCTCAAGATCGACCGTTCCTTCATCCGTCCGCTCGGCACCGAGGCGGCCAACGCCATCGTGCGCGCCATCATCGCGATGGCGCACAACCTCGGCCTGAAAGTCGTCGCCGAGGGCGTCGAAACCGACAGCCAGCTCGCGCTGCTGCGCATGCTGGGCTGCGACGTCTACCAGGGCTATCTGTACAGCAAGCCGCTGCCGGCGGAAATCTTCAGCGAACGCCTGCTGCGGCAAAGCGCCTGAGCGGCGCCGAGCGGGGCCGGAAACCACGGCCTTCCGCGCCGGCGACGGGCAAAAAAAGGCCGGCGCATCGTTCCAGTGAAGTCGGGAACGATGCGCCGGCCGGGCGCGGAGCGCGGTGCCCGCAGGCACCCGCCGTGCGGTCTTAGTCGCGCTGCGCCTTGCGCCGCTCGTGCTCCTTGAGGTAGCGCTTGCGGATGCGGATGTTCTTCGGCGTGATCTCGACCAGTTCGTCGTCGTCGATGAATTCGACGGCCGATTCGAGCGTCAGCTGGATCGGCGTGATCAGGCGCACGGCCTCGTCGGTGCCGGAAGCGCGCACGTTGGTCAGCTGCTTGCCCTTGATCGGGTTGACCACGAGGTCGTTTTCGCGGCTGTGGATGCCGATGATCATGCCTTCGTACAGCTTGTCGCCGGGGCTCACGAACATGCGGCCGCGATCCTGCAGCTTCCACAGCGCGTAGGCCACGGCTTCGCCGTCGTCCTGCGAAATCAGCACGCCGTTGCGCCGCTCGGCGACGCCGCCTTCCTTGGCCGGCGCGTATTCGTCGAACACGTGGCTCATCAGGCCGGTGCCGCGCGTCAGGTTCATGAATTCGCCCTGGAAGCCGATCAGGCCGCGCGCCGGAATGCGGTATTCGATGCGCACGCGGCCGCGGCCGTCCGGCACCATGTCCAGCATGTCGCCCTTGCGCAGGCCCAGCGATTCCATGACGCCGCCCTGATGCTGCTCTTCGACGTCGACGGTGAGGTTTTCGTACGGTTCGCAGAGGACGCCGTCGATGGTCTTGTTGACCACGCGCGGACGGCCGACGGCCATTTCATAGCCTTCGCGGCGCATGTTCTCGAGGAGAATCGAGAGGTGCAACTCGCCCCGGCCGGAAACGTCGAAGATTTCACCGTTCGGCGTATCTTCCACGCGCAGCGCCATATTGGTCAGCAGTTCCTTGTGCAGGCGGTCGCGAATCTGGCGGCTGGTCACGAACTTGCCTTCGAGGCCGGCCAGCGGGCTGGTGTTGACCATGAACTGCATGGACAGCGTCGGCTCGTCGATCTTCAGCAGCGGCAGCGTTTCCGGCTGATCCGGATCGGTCACGGTACAGCCGAGGACCAGGTCCTCGATGCCGGTGATCTGCACGATGTCGCCGGCGTGGCCGACGTCGAGTTCGACCTTGTTCAGGCCCTGGTAGCCGAAGACCTGGCCGATCTTGGCCTTGACCGGGGTGCGCTCGTGCGCGGCCATTTCCTCTTCGGTGCCGAACAGCACCAGCACCTGCTGACCGGTCTTGACGCTGCCGCGCTTGATGCGGCCGATGCCGATGCGGCCGACGTAGGTCGAGTAGTCGAGCGCGGAAATCTGGAATTGCAGCGGCGCGTTGATGTCGGCGTCGGGCGCCGGCACGTGCTTCAGGACGGTGTCGAACAGCGGCTTCATGTTCTCGCGCGGCGCATCGAGCTCCATCGCCGCCCAGCCGTTGAGGCCGGAGGCGTAGACGATCGGGAAGTCGAGCTGCTCGTCGGTGGCGCCGAGCTTGTCGAAAAGATCGAAGGTCAGGTTGACGGCGTTGTCGGGGTCGGCGCCGTCGCGGTCGACCTTGTTCACCAGGACGATCGGACGCAGGCCGAGAGCCAGCGCCTTCTTGGTCACGAAGCGGGTTTGCGGCATCGGGCCTTCGACCGCATCGACCAGCAGAACGACGCCGTCGACCATGCCCAGCACGCGCTCGACCTCGCCGCCGAAGTCGGCGTGGCCCGGGGTGTCGACGATGTTGATGTGGATGCCTTCGTATTCGACCGACGTGTTCTTGGAAAGGATCGTGATGCCGCGTTCCTTTTCGATGTCGTTCGAGTCCATGACCCGCTCGGCCACTTGCTGGTGGGCGGCGAAGGTGCCGGATTGACGCAGCAACTGGTCGACCAGCGTGGTCTTGCCGTGGTCAACGTGGGCAATGATGGCGATATTGCGAATCGGGCGAGCGGACATGGAGAGTAAACCTAAGCCTTTGATAAAGGGCGGCAATTGTAGCATGCCGAAAAAGAACGAATATTGCGGTGCAAAAATTTTTTTGCACCGCCGCCGCGCTCAGCCTTCGCGGTTGCGCATGAAGTCGGCGGTATGGAAAAAGGAGGCGAACAGGCGCTCGCGCAGCGCCGCTTCGACGCCGACCGACTCCATCGCCAGCGCCATGCAGGCGACCCACTGGTCGCGCGCGCCCTCGCCGATGGCGAAGGGCATGTGGCGCTTGCGGAGCATCGGATGGCCGACGTTCTGCACGTAGAGGTCGGGGCCGCCGAGCCAGCCGGAGAGGAACATGAACAGCTTGTCGCGCGACGGCTGCAGGTCGGCCGGATGCATGGCGCGCAGTTCGGCGAACTGCGGCACGCTGTCCATCAATTCGTAGAAGCGGCTGGCAAGGGCGGCGACGACGGGTTCGCCGCCGATCAGGACGTAGGGAGTCTGTTCTTGCATGGGCTGGGCAACAAAATGGGAAAGACCGGGATTTTATCAGGCGCCCGGCCACTGCCCGCGGATGCGCAGCGCGTCGGAAACAATGCGCGGAGCCGCGGGCCGGAGACGCGGCGGCCGGCGGCGGTCGCCTCGCTCATCCGAAGCGCCGCGCCGCAGGCTTGCGCGCGCGCCTGTCCGCAGCGGCGCCGGAGCGCGGTCCGGCGCGAAAAGGATCAGCGCCGTCCGCCCGGCTTCGGCGCCCGGGCAACGGGTTTCGGCGCGCGCCCGGGGGCGCGCGGCGCCGGCTTGGCCGGACGGCTGCCAGCGCAGCGCCGCCCTTCTCCGGTGCCGACCGGCTGGAAGCTCGGGATCAGGTGCTTCTTGCCGTTGCCGATCAGGTCGGCGCGCCCCATTTCGCGCAGCGCGTCGCGCAGCATGGGCCAGTTGTTGGGATCGTGATAACGCAGGAAGGCCTTGTGCAGCTTGCGCATGCGGCTGACGCGCACGGTTTCGACGGTTTCCGAGTCGCGCCCGACCTTCTTCAGCGGATTGCGCTGCGAGTGGTACATCGCCGTGGCCAGCGCCATCGGCGTCGGCAGGAAGGTCTGCACCTGATCGAGGCGGAAGTTGTTGGCCTTCAGCCAGAGCGCGAGGTTGACCATGTCGAGATCGGTGGTACCCGGATGCGCCGCGATGAAATACGGGATCAGGTACTGCTCCTTGCCCGCCTCGCGCGAATACTTCTCGAACATCGCCTTGAACTTGTCGTAGCTGCCGATCGCCGGCTTCATCATGTGCGCGAGCGGGCCTTCCTCGGTGTGCTCGGGCGCTATCTTCAGGTAGCCGCCGACGTGGTGCGTGACCAGTTCCTTGACGTACTCGGGATTGCGCACCGCGAGGTCGTAGCGCAGGCCGGAACTGATCTGGATCTTCTTCACGCCCTTGATCGCGCGCGCCTTGCGGTAGAGCGAGACGAGCGGCGCATGGTCGGTGTTCATCTGCGGACAGATGTCGGGAAAGACGCAGGACAGGCGGCGGCACGAGGCCTCGATCTTCGGGTCCTTGCAGGCCAGCCGGTACATATTGGCGGTCGGCCCGCCGAGGTCGGAGATGATGCCGGTGAAGTCCGGCGTCTTGTCGCGGATTTCCTCGATCTCGTGCAGGACCGACTCCTCCGAGCGGCTCTGGATGATGCGCCCCTCGTGCTCGGTGATCGAGCAGAAGGTGCAGCCGCCGAAGCAGCCGCGCATGATGTTGATCGAGAAGCGGATCATCTCGAAGGCCGGAATCTTGGCGTCGCCGTACGCCGGGTGCGGGCGGCGTTGGAAGGGCGCGGCGTACACGCCGTCCATCTCGGCCGTGGTGAGCGGAATCGGCGGCGGGTTGAGCCACACGTCGCGCTCGCCGTGCCCCTGGACCAGCGCGCGCGCGTTGCCCGGGTTCGATTCGAGGTGGAAGGTGCGCGAGGCGTGCGCGTAGAGCACCGGATCGGCCAGCACCTGCTCGTAGGACGGCAGGCGGATCGCCGTGCGGGCGCGGTCGAGCTTGGGCCGCCGCGTCAGCTGGATGACCTGAGCCCCGTCCGCCGCATTGCCCGCCTTTTTCCCGGGCGCCTCGCCGCAGGCGGCGCCGCTGCCGGTTTCCGGCTCCATCGCGTAGGGATCGGCGTGGCGGATCAGCGGCCCCGGCGCATCGACCTCGGTCGAATCCATCTCGACCCAGTCGCGCCCCGGCAGCCAGCCGCGCGGCGCCATGAAGCCGGTGCCGCGCAGGTCGCGGATTTCCGAAATCTTCTCGCCGGCCGCCAGCCGGTGCGTCAGCTCGACCAGCGCGCGCTCGGCGTTGCCGAAGAGCAGCAGGTCGGCCTTCGAGTCGGGCAGCACCGAGCGGCGCACCTTGTCCGACCAGTAGTCGTAGTGGGCGATGCGGCGCAGGCTGGCCTCGATCGAGCCGAGGATCACGTTGGTGTCGGGAAAGGCCTCGCGGCAGCGCTGCGCATAGACGACGACGGCGCGGTCGGGCCGCTTGTTCGGCTCGGCGTTCGGCGTGTAGGCGTCGTCCGAGCGGATCTTGCGGTCGGAGGTGTAGCGGTTGACCATCGAATCCATGTTGCCGGCGGTCACGCCGAAATACAGGTTCGGCTTGCCGAGCGCGCGGAAGGCGTCGGCCGAATGCCAGTCGGGCTGGCTGATGATGCCGACGCGGAAACCCTGCGCTTCGAGCAGGCGGCCGATCAGCGCCATGCCGAAGCTCGGATGGTCGATGTAGGCGTCGCCGGTGACCAGGATGACGTCGCAGGAATCCCAGCCGAGCGCGTCCATTTCGGCGCGCGACATGGGCAGGAAGGGCGCCGTTCCGAAGCGCTTGGCCCAGTATTTGCGGTAGGAAAAGAGGGGCTTGGGGAGGCTGTGCGGCGCCTCGGCCTTGACGGTATTCATGATGGGCTGCGGATTCTACAGGGAAGGCGACGGAAAAGCGCGCAACGCGGAAGCGAAACGGCGGCACGGATATGCCTCAGGCAGGGCGCCGGCGATTCGGTTCAATCGGCGGCGAAAAAAAAGCGCCGGTCGCGCGCCCTGCGTTTCGCCCCGCATTGCGGCGGACGGGCCGGCCGGCACCGGCCCCTGCCTGGTTTATTGCGGGACGGCCCGCTCGACGCGATTGCGCCCGAGCCGCTTGGCCTGCAGCAGCGCGCCGTCGGCCGCTTCGGTCAGCGATGCGGCGGTATCGAGCATCGGGAAGGATGCGATGCCCGAACTGAAGCTCGCGTACAGCGCGCCGCCCGGGTGCGCGTGCGGCAAGGCGGCGAAGTCGCTGCGGATGCGGTCGATCACCCGGCGCGCCTGCTCGGGCGTCACGTCGGAGAGGCCGATCAGGAACTCCTCGCCGCCGTAGCGGCCGATCAGGTCGGACGAGCGCAGGCGCCCCTTGAGCAGCCAGGCGAGGCCGCGGATCACCTGGTCGCCGACCGGGTGGCCGTAGGTGTCGTTGATCGATTTAAAGTGGTCGATGTCGATCATCGCCACGGTCAGCGTGCCGTGCTCGGCGGTCTGCGCCACCATCGTCTGCAGGCGCGCCTTGGCGGCCGTGTGGTTGAGCAGCCCGGTCAGGCCATCGAGGCGGGTCGAGCGCATCGTCTCGCGGAAACGCTCGATCTTGGTCTTGACCACCGCCGCCAGCAGCACCGGGTTGAAAGGCTTGATCAGGAACTGGTCGCCGCCGAGGCGCAGCGCCTCGACCTGCATGCCGACGTCGGACTCGCCGGACAGGTAGACGATGGGCAGCGACTGGTAGTCGGCCATCTGGCGCAGCACGCGCGTCGCCTCGACGCCGTTGAAGCGAGGCATGTACATGTCCATCAGGATCAGATCCGGACGGTAGGATTCGAGCACTTCGAGCAGCGTCCCCGGATCGTTGATCGCGTGGCTGTCGATGCCGTGCTCGGCCAGCGTACGCTGGATCAGCGCCACGGCGACGCGCGAATCCTCGACGACGAGCACGCGGTACTTCTCCTGCTCGTTGATCTGCACCAGATCGAGCATGCGGTTGAGCACCGTCGCCGACTGCTCCTCGGCCAGAATCGTGACGTCGATCCCGGCGTGCATCAGGGCGACGATGGGATCGATCACCGACTGCACGCCAAGGTAGAACAGCTGGCTGGCCGGACAGGCTTCGCGCACGGCGGCGATGAAGGAGAACTCCTCGGGCTGCGCTTCGTTGCCGGCCGGGACAAAAAGCACGGCGAGCGGCATGTCGCCCTGCGGCAGCGCGCCGCCCCACGGCGTATGGCAGATCGAGAAGCCGAAGAACTGCAGCTGGCGCGCCAGCGCGTCTGACATCTCGTGTTTTTCGGGCGCGGCGATCAGCCACACCGAACGCGGCTTGATCCAGTCGATATCGGGCGTCGTCGCCGGTTCCTCGGCGCGCCGCTCGACGACCGGCGGACGCGAGGTCGTGACCGAGCCGAGCAAGGTATCGATCTGGCGCTGCAGGGCCAGGATGTCGGCTTCGGAAACGGGGTGCTTCGACTGGTCGCCGAGGCGCGCCAGCACGGCGTTTTCCAAGCCTTCGCAAAGGCGGACCAGACCTGGCAGGCGCAAGCGGTTGAAGTGCTCGGCCAGACTATTGACCGCCACGGCGAATTCGATGAACTGCTCGAAGCGACCGTCCGCGACATAGTGCTCCCAGCGGGTGCGCAGGATGTAGAGACGGTCTTCGACCGAGCTGAGCGGCAGATTTGTCATTTTTCTTTAGTTTTCGGCGACCGCACATTATCGGCCATCCGCCCGCCCCGGGCAACGGCGATCGGCATTCCGGCGGCGGCGCAGTGCGGCGAAAGCGGCGATTCGCCCGTATTCGTTCACACGCCGCCGCGCAAAGCCTCCATCGGCGGCGTGCGCAGCAGGCGGGCGGCGGCGAACCAGCCGGCGCCGGTGACCAGCAGCGCGCCGCCGAGCATCGCGGCGGGCGGCAGCCAGTAATTGACCGCGACTTCGAACTGGAAGGCGTTGTGCGCCAGGAACTGTCCGACGACGATGGCGCCGAGCGCGGCGATCAGTCCGGCGAGCGCACCGACCGCGGCCAGCTCGGCGAGCAGCGCGCCGCGCAGCTGGTCGCGCCGGGCGCCGAGCGCGCGCATCACGGCCAGCTCGTAGCGGCGCTCCTCGGCGGCCGAGGCGAGCGCCGCGTAAAGCACGATGACGCCGGCCGCCAGCGTGAACAGGAAGACGAACTGCACGGCTTGCGCCACCTGATCCATGATCGCCTGCAGCTGGCGCACGATGGCCGCCACGTCGACCACCGTCAGATTGGGGAATTCGTGCACCAGCCGGTTGACGAAAGCGGCCTTCTCCGCCGGCAGGTGGAAGCTCGTGATCCAGCTCGCCGGGTACGGCTGCAGGACGGCGGGCGGCGTCAGCACGAAGAAATTGACGCGCATCGAATCCCAGTCCAGCTTGCGCAGGCCGACCACGCCCATCTCGACGCGCTCGCCGCCGACCGTGAATTCGAGACGGTCGCCGACCTTGAGGCCGAGCGTCTTGGCCAGCCCGTCCTCGACCGACGCGACGCCGGCGCGGCCGCCCTGCTCCGCCGCGGAAAACCAGCGCCCCGCCGTCTGGCGGTTGCCGGGCGGCAGATCGCTCCGGTACGAGAGGTTGAACTCGCGGTCGACGAGGCGCTTGGCGCGCTCGTCCTCGAAATCCGCCGCGCTCACTTCGGCGCCGTTCACACGCGTCAGGCGTCCGCGCACCATCGGCGCCAGCTCGGGCGCCAGCCCGTCGGCGGCGAAAAAGCGGCGCACCGGCTCGACCTGCTCGGGCTGGATATTGACCACGAAACGGTTCGGCGCGTCCGGCGGCACCGCGCGCCGCCAGGCGTCGAGCAGATCGCCGCGCGTCACGGTGAGCAGCAGCAGCGCCATGAAACCGAGCGCCAGCGCGACGATCTGCACGACGCTGGCGCCGGCCCGCCGCTCCAGGCTGGCCAGGCCGTAGCGCCAGCCGATGCCGCCGTTGCCGGCGGACGCGCCACGCACGCCGCCGCGCGCCAGGGCAGCCAGGCGGATCGCCAGCCGGGCCAGGACCGCGAAAACGAGCAGCGCGCCGGAAAAACCGCCGACCACCCAGGCGCCCAGTTTGACTTCGCCGGCGACCCAGAACATCAGGCCGGCGAGCGCCGCGAGGCCGAAGGCGTAGCCGCCGAGCAGGCGCAGCTGCGGCACGCCGCCGTCGGAGAATTCGCGGCGCAGCACGCGCAGCGTCGATACGCGCTTGAGCTGCAGCAGCGGCGGCAGGGCGAAGCCGAACAGCAGGAGCAGGCCGACCGCCATGCCCTGCAGCGCCGGCAGCAGGGTCGGCGGCGGCAGCGGCGTCGCGAGCAGGTCGGCCAGCCAGGCGTAGAGCGCGAAATGCGCGAGGTAGCCGAGCGCACAGCCGGCCGCCACGGCGAGCGCGCCGAGCACGGCGAACTGCCAGAGGTAGAGGCGCAGCAGGTAGGCCTGCGTCGCCCCCAGGCAGCGCATCACGGCGCAAGGATCGAGGTGGCGCTGCATGTAGCGGCGCGCCGCGAGCGCCACGGCGACAGCGGCGAGGACGACGGTGAGCAGCGCCGAAAGGCCGAGGAAGCGCTGCGCGCGTTCGAGCGCGGTGCGGATTTCCGGGCGGCCGTTCTGCGCGTCCTCGACGCGCTCGCCGCGCGCGAGATGCTTCTCGACCGCGGCGCGGAAAGCGCGCACCGCCGGCGGCTCGCCGGCCAGCAGCAGGCGGTAGGCGAGCCGGCTGCCGACCTGGACGAGCCCGGTGGCGTCGAGGTCGGCGAGGTTCATCAGCAGGCGCGGCGCGACGCTGAAGAAATTGACGCCGCGATCCGGTTCCAGCGTCAGCACCGCGTCGACGCGCAGCACCGCGTTACCGACCGTGACCGGATCGCCGACGCGCGCGCCGAGCGCCGAAGCGAGGCGCTCGTCGACCCAGATCGCGCCGGGCGCCGGAATGCCCTGCGCCGGCGCGTCCGGCGCGTTGAGTTCGGGGGCGACGCGCAGCGCACCGCGCAGGGGATAGCCCTCGCCCACCGCCTTGATTTCGGCGAGCTGCGCGCGCAGCGCGGCGCCTTCGCCGAGCGTCACCATGCTCGGGAAGGTACGCGTCTCGGAAACGCGCAGGCCGCGCCGGCCCGCCTCGGCGGCGACGGCCGGCGCCCACGGATGGTCGGCGGTGAGCAGCAGGTCGGCGCCGAGCAGCTGGTGCGCCTCGCGGTCGAGCGCCTGGCGCACGCGGTCGGCGAAGAAGCCGACCGCGGTCAGCGCGGCGACCGCGACGACCAGCGCCGCCGCGAGCAGGCGCAGTTCGCCGGCGCGCGCGTCGCGACGCAGCATGCGCCCGGCGAAAGTCAGGGAACCGAACCAGGCAGCCATCCGCGACCCCGCCTCCTCAATCCAGCTCGCGCAGGCGTTCGACGGCTTCCTCGACGCGCCGCACGGCGATCACTTCGATGCCCGGAATCGCCTGCTTCGGCTTGTTCGCCTCGGGGATCAGGGCGCGCGTGAAGCCGAGCTTGGCGGCTTCCTTCAGCCGCTCCTGCCCGCGCGGCGCGGGGCGGATCTCGCCGGCCAGCCCGATTTCGCCGAAGACGATCAGCTTCGCCGGCAGCGGCCGGTTCTTCAGCGAGGAGACGATGGCCAGCAGGACCGCGAGGTCGGCCGCCGGCTCGGCGATCTTGACGCCGCCGACGGCATTCACGAAGACGTCCTGGTCGAAGCAGACGACGCCCGCGTGGCGGTGCAGCACGGCGAGCAGCATGGCCAGGCGCTGCGCGTCGAGGCCGACGGTGAGGCGGCGCGGGTTGCCGTGCGCCTGGTCGACCAGCGCCTGCACTTCGACGAGCAGCGGCCGCGTCCCTTCCTGCGTCACCAGCACGCAGGAGCCCGGCACGTCCTGTCCGTGCTGCGAGAGGAACAGCGCCGAGGGGTTGTTCACCCCCTTCAGGCCCTTGTCGGTCATCGCGAAGACGCCGATCTCGTTGACCGCGCCGTAGCGGTTCTTGACGGCGCGGATCAGGCGGAAGCTCGAATGCGTGTCGCCCTCGAAGTAGAGCACCGTGTCGACGATGTGCTCGAGCACGCGCGGCCCGGCCAGCGCGCCCTCCTTGGTCACGTGGCCGACCAGGATGACGGTGACGCCGGCCTGCTTGGCGAGCCGCGTCAGCTGCGCCGCGCATTCGCGCACCTGCGCCACCGAACCGGGCGCCGAACTCAGCTGGTCCGACCACAGCGTCTGGATCGAATCGATCACCGCCACCTGCGGCTTTTCGCTCTGCAGCACGGCGAGGATCTTTTCGAGATTGATCTCGGCGAGCAGTTGCAGCCGGTCGGTATCGAGCGACAGGCGGCGCGCGCGCATCGCCACCTGCTGGCCGGACTCCTCGCCGCTCACGTAAAGCACCGCGTTGCCCGCCGACAGCTCGGCCAGCGCCTGCAGCAGCAGCGTGCTCTTGCCGATGCCCGGATCGCCGCCGATCAGCACGACGCCGCCGGCGACCAGCCCGCCGCCGAGCGCGCGGTCGAATTCGGGAATGCCGGTCGGCAGGCGGTCGGCCTCGCGCGCCTCGATTTCGGAGAGATTCTGCAGGCGCGCGGTGCCGCCGAGCGCGGCGAAGCGTTTGGCGCCCGGCGTCTCCGCCTCGGCGACGCTCTCGACCAGGGTGTTCCAGACGCCGCAGCCGGGGCACTGCCCCTGCCATTTCGGCGAACTGGCGCCGCATTCGGTACAGCTGTAGATGGTTTTCGCTTTCGCCATGCTCAGCCCTCGACGACCGGCACGCGGCGGGCCAGCGCGCAAAAGAGCTCGTAGCTGATGGTGCCGGCCGCCGCCGCCACCTCGTCGGCCGGCAGGCCGTCGCCCCACAGCGTCACCGCGCTGCCGACGCCGGCCTGCGGCAGGTCGGAGAGGTCGCAGGCGAGCATGTCCATCGAAACGCGGCCGATCGTGCGCGTGCGCTGCCCGTCGACAACGATCGGCGTGCCGTCCGGCGCGTGCCGCGGGTAGCCGTCGGCGTAGCCGCAGGCGACGGTGCCGACGCGCGTCGGGCGGCGCGCCTCGAACAGCCCGCCGTAACCGACGCGCTCGCCAGGCGCGATCTCCTGTACGCCGATGATGCGGCTGGTGAGCGTCATCGCCGGACGCAGGCCGAGGCTGGCCGCGCTTTCGTCGGCGAAGGGCGTGCCGCCGTAGAGCATGATGCCCGGCCGCACCCAGGTGTTCTCGCCGCGCGCCGTCTGCGGATGGCGCAGGATGGCCGCCGAATTGGCCATCGAGTGCGGGTAGGCCGCCGCCTCCGGCCAGTCGGCGCGCATGCGCGCGAAGTTGTCGAGCTGCCAGGCGATGCCGCGCTCGCCGTCGGCCTCGGCGAAATGCGTGATCAGCGTCACCGCGCCGACCGTCTGGTTCGCCGCCAGTTCGCGGCGCACCGCCGGCAGCTGCGCCGCGGTGATGCCCAGGCGGTTCATGCCGGTATTGAGCTTGAGGTAGATCGGCAGGCGCACCGGCAAGGCCGCGGCGCGCAGCATTTCGAGCTGTTCGACGCGATGGATGGCCGGTGTCAGCCCGTATTCGGCGCAGAGCGCGAGATCGGACGGCTCGAAAAAGCCTTCGAGCAGCAGGATCGGCTGGCGGATTCCGGCGTCGCGCAGCGCGATGGCGTCCGGGATGTCGAGCAGGGCGAAACCGTCGGCGACGTCGCCGAAGGCACGGGCGGCGCGCAGCACGCCGTGCCCGTAGGCGTCGGCCTTGACGACGGCCCAGGCGCGGGCGCCGCCGGCGCGCTCCCTGGCAAGCAGGTAATTGTGGCGTAGCGCCGCAAGATCGATGCGGGCGCGGATCGGGCGAGGCATTAGACGGACAGCTCCTTGAGTTTTTTCTTGGCGAATTCGACGAAGGTATTGACCACGCGCGAGCGGAATTTTTCCTTCGGATAGACCAGGGACAGGGTGCGCTTGAGGCGCGGCTTGAGCGGAATGGCGACCAGGCTGCCGAGCTGCCGCTCCTTGTCGAAACTGGCGCGCGAGACGATGGCGAAGCCGAGGCCGGTGCCGACGACGCCCTTCAGCGCCTCCGGGCTGCCCAGCTCCATCAGGCGCTTGAGCTTCTCCGGCTCGACGCCGGCGGCGCGCAGATAGGTATCGGTCACCTCGCGCGTCCCGGAACCCGGCTCGCGCGAAATGAACTCGTAGTCGAGCAGGGTCGCCGGTTCGATTTCCTTGAATCGGGCGAGCGGGTAGTCGGGCGTGCAGATCACCTGCAGTTCGTCGTCGCAGCAGACCTCGCACTGCAGATTCGGCAGCTTGGCCTGCGACTCGATGAGGCCGATGTCCAGCGTATGCTCGGCGATCCGGCTCTCGATCGTCTCGGAATTGGCGACCGTCAGCCGCGCGCGCACCTGCGGGTAGAGCGAGTTGAACTCGCCGAGAATGGGCGGCAGCATGAACTCGGCGATCGTCGTGCTGGCACCGACCAGCAGGGGGCCGCGCATCTGGCCTGTCATCTCGGCGAGGCGCGTCTCCAGCTCGCCCGACAGGGCCAGGATGCGCTCGGCGTAATCGAGCGCCATCTCGCCGGCCGGCGTCAGTGCAATCCTCCCGTGTCCGCGGTCGAACAGGCGTGCGTTCAGATGCTCCTCGAGCTGCTTGATCTGGAAGGTGACGGCAGGCTGCGTCATGTACAGCGCCTCAGCGGCCTTGGTGAAGCTCAGGTTTTTCGCCACGGCGTGAAACACCTGCAAGCGACGGTCGGCCATAAATCGTCTCCAACATTCTATTTATGGCGATATTCAAACACAAAATGGCGCCCCCGACACCCCGAAACGCGGGAAAACACCCCGCCCGAAACGCCCGTGCCGGCGCTTTTTCCGAGGTCGGCGAGCGCCGCGCTTCGCTAACAAGTTTAAGCCTTTCGTGGTATAAACCGACCACGTCAAAAACGGCTCCCCGCTCACTCCCCGATGCCTTTCGGCTTCTACATCATCATGGCCGCGCAGTTTTTTTCCGCGCTGGCCGACAATGCCTTGCTCATCGCCGCCATCGCGGCCCTGCGGGACATGCATGCGCCGAGTGAGTACGAGCCGCTGCTGAAGACCTTCTTCACCGTTTCCTACGTGCTGCTCGCCGCCTTCGTCGGCGCCTTCGCCGACTCGATGCCCAAGTGGCGCGTGATGTTCATCAGCAACACGATCAAGATCGGCGGCTGCGGCATGATGTTCTTCGGCGCGCATCCGCTGCTCGCCTACGCGGTGGTCGGCCTCGGCGCCGCCGCCTACTCGCCGGCCAAGTACGGCATCCTCACCGAATACCTGCCGCACCGCCTGCTGGTCGTGGCCAACGGCTGGATCGAAGGTCTGACGGTCGGCGCCATCATCATCGGCGTCGTCATCGGCGGCATGCTGATCAAGCCGGAAATCGCCCACGCCATGCTCGCCTTCGATTTTCCGCTGATCGACACCGGCATCGACACTGTCGGCGAAATGGCGCTCAGCGTCGTCGCCGGCTTCTACCTGCTCGCCGCGCTGTTCAACCTCTACGTGCCGGATACCGGCGTCGACCACAAGCCGCTGCACAAGAACCCGTGGTATCTGGTGCGCGAGTTCAACCACTGTCTTTCGCTGCTCTGGCGCGACAAGCTCGGCCAGGTGTCGCTGGCGGTCACGACGCTGTTCTGGGGCGCCGGCGCGACGCTGCAGTTCATCGTGATCAAGTGGGCCGAGGTCGCGCTGCATCTGGACCTGTCGAAGTCGAGCATGCTGCAGGGCGTGGTGGCCATCGGCGTGGCGCTCGGCGCCGGCATCGCGGCCAAGATGATCACGCTGCGCAAGTCGGTGCGCGTGATCCCGCTCGGCATCGCGATGGGCATCATCGTGCTGGTCATGAACTTCGTGCATCACCTCTGGATCGCCGTGCCGCTGCTGATCGTCATCGGCGGCCTCTCGGGCTTCTTCGTCGTGCCGATGAACGCGCTCCTCCAGCACCGCGGCCACATCCTGATGGGTGCCGGCCATTCCATCGCCGTGCAGAACTTCAACGAGAATCTCTCGATCCTCGCCATGACCGGCATCTACTACGCGATGGTCAAGGCCGACCTGTCGATCTACTGGGTGATCACCCTGTTCGGCCTCTTCGTCAGCGGCGCCATGTACTTCGTCAAGCGCCTGCACGCCGCCAACCAGCGCGTGCACGACGACGTGATCCATCTGGACGACAGCGCCCACCACTGATCGCCCGCGCCGGCGCGCCAGCCCGGCGCACCCGGCCTCCGGCCATGCCCGGAAAATATCCCGCACGGAACCGCAGACCCCGAGCGCAGTCTCACTGGCTGGCGGTCGCCGAACGCCGGCGCCCGCCGCCCCGCCCGATACACCGCAAGTGCAGCAACTTCGTCCGCATCGACTACAAGGAGTTGTCATGAGCCAATATCAGATTGCCGTCGTCGTCGGCAGCCTTCGCCACGATTCGATCAACCGCAGGCTGGCCGGCGCCCTCAGCAGAATGGCGCCGCCGGAATTCGCCTTCAAGCAGCTGTCGATCGGCGACCTGCCGCTCTACAACCAGGACGACGACGCCGCCCAGGCGGCGAGCGTCAAAGCACTGAAGAACGAAATCGCCTCGGCCTCCGGCCTGCTCTTCGTCACGCCCGAATACAACCGTTCCATCCCCGGCGTGCTCAAGAACGCCATCGACCACGCCTCGCGCCCCTACGGACAGAACGCCTGGAGCGGCAAGCCGGCCGGCGTCATCGGCGCGTCGATCGGCGCCCTCGGCAGCGCGCTGGCGCAGCAGCACCTGCGCAACGTCCTCGCCTACCTCGACGTGCCGACGCTCGGCCAGCCCGAAGCCTTCGTCCAGGTCAAGGATGGCTTCTTCGACGCCGACGGCAACGTCGCCAACGCCGACACCCGGAAATTCCTGCAAGGCTGGATGGACCGCTACGTCGCCTGGGTCAAGATCCACAACGCCTGACGCCCCGGAAGGGCCGGCGCCCGAGCGGCCGGCCCTTCCCGCCCGCCGCCGGAGTGGCTCCCCGCTTCTTCCGCACATCCGTCAATAGGTAAAACCGTCTAGCGCGCTGCCCAATCTCCCCTATGGCGGCAGGGGGATTGCGCGCCTAATCTGGCAACAAGCCTTGAACCAGGGAGTGTTGCCATGAAAGAGATGCGAAACGGCAGCGGCGAACCGCCCGTTGCCGCCCCGAACCCCCATGCCTGCGCAGAAAGCGTGTCCGCCTCGCGGCGCGCCTTCCTGCGCGGGATTCCGGTCCTCACCGTGGGCGCCGTCGCCGCCCCCGCCCTGGCGGAAGCGCCGGGCGCGCAGGCCGGCGCGCACTGGGGCATGCTCGTCGATGTGCGCAAGTGCATCGGCTGCCAGGCCTGCACCGTCGCCTGCATCCACGAGAACGCGGTGCCCGAGGGCAGCTTCCGCACCATCGTTTCGACCTACAGCGTCAAGCAGGCCGACGACGCCGCGCAGCCGGCCGGCACCTACGTCCTGCCGCGCCTGTGCAACCACTGCGACAATCCGCCGTGCATCCCGGTCTGCCCGGTCGGCGCCACCTTCAAGCGCGCCGACGGCCTCGTGCTGGTCGACGGCGAGCGCTGCGTCGGCTGCGCCTACTGCGTGCAGGCCTGCCCCTACGACGCGCGCTTCATCAACCACGAGACCGGCAAGGCGGACAAGTGCACCTTCTGCGGCCATCGTCTCGACGCCGGGCTGCTGCCGGCCTGCGTCGAAACCTGCGTCGGCGGCGCGCGCATCTTCGGCGACCTGAACGACCCCGAGGGCGAACTGCGCCGGCGCATGAAGGCCGCCGGCAGCGAGCTCAAGGTGCTCAAGCCCGAGGCGGGCACCAAGCCCCGCGTCTTCTACATCGGTCTCGACGAGCGCTTCCAGGGCAAGGTCGAAGGCCAGGGCGCGCTGTGGAAACCCGAATCTCACGGAGGCTGAACATGAACCCGACCATCGTCGAAACCGTCAACGTCGCGCGCGAAGTCGCGTGGCTGCCGTGGGCCGTCCAGTACTTCTTCCTGATCGGCCTGTCCTACGGCGCCTTTCTCATCTCATTGCCCGGCATCGTCGGCCGCCGCCCGGGCTGGACCGGCATTTCCCGCCTCGCCCTGCTCGGCGCCCTGCTCTGCGGCCTGACGGCGCCCGTCGCGCTGCTCGCCGACCTGCACCAGCCGGGCCGCTTCTACCACTTCTACCTGTATTTCACGCCGTCCTCGTGGATGTCCTGGGGCGCCTTCTTCATCCCGGTCTATCTCACCGGGCTGATCCTCTACGCCTGGCTCGCCCTGCGCCCGCTGCTCGCGCAGCAGGCGGCCGACGGCAATCTCTCGCCGCGCCTCGCCGCGCTCTGCCGGACGCTCGCCTACGGCGGCCACGAGAGCCGCGGCGCGCTGCTCGCCGCCGCCGCCCTCGCCTTCGTCGGCGCCGCGCTGGTCGCGCTGTATACCGGCATGGAAGTGATGGTCGTGCAGGCCCGTCCGCTGTGGGACACGCCGCTGCTGCCGGTGCAGTTCGTCGTCACCGCGCTGGCCGGCGGCATCGGCCTCACCCTGCTGCTGCAGCGCTTCGCCCCGGCGGCGGCGGGCGCGCCGGAAACCCTCCGCCTGGCGCGGGCGCTCGCCGCCACGCAGCTGCTCGCCCTGCTGGTCGGCGCGGTGTGGCTTGCGCTCGGACTCAGCGGGCTGTCGCCGAGCCACGCCCAGGCGCTCGCGCAGGTCGCGCCCTCGGCGTCGTGGAAGCTGACCGCCGCCTGGGCCGCCGGCAGCGCCGCGCTGACCCTGTGGCTCGCCCTGCGCCATCCCGGCAGCGGCGTGCTGATCGGCCTGCTCGCCCTGCACAGCGCCTGGATGATGCGCTGGACCGTCTTCATCGGCGGCCAGGAAGTGCCGAAGACCGGTGCCGGCTTCTATCAGTACCACCTGCCGCTCGGCCATGAGGGACTGCTCGGCATCGTCGGCACCTTCGGCCTGTGGATCGCCCTCTTCGTCGCGCTGACCGCCCTGCTGCCGGTCGCCCGCCTGGGCGGGGAAAACGGCCGGACAAACATTTGAGCGCCGAACGCGCAAGGAGAACAGCATGAAAATCGCACGTCGCCAGATCGTCGCCGCCGGCGGAGTCGCCGCCTTCGCCGCCGGTTTCTCGCAAACGCTCGGCCGCGCCGTCGGCAACATCGCCGACAAGGTGATGGGCAAGCCCGCGCCCGAGAAGAAGCTCTGGGGCAACGCCGCCGCGCCCGAATTCACCGTCGATCCGGCCACCGGCAAGCTGCAGCCCAACCCGGCGCAGCAGGTCAGCTACACCGCCTGCCTCGGCTGCACCACGCAGTGCGGCGTCCGCGTCCGCGTCGACAAGGAATCCGGACGCGTCATCCGCGTCGCCGGCAACCCCTACAGCCCCCTGTCGACCGAACCGCACCTGCCGATGAAGGCCTCGGTGCGCGACAGCCTGATCGCTTTCTCGCGCTTCCAGGAGAAGGGCCTCGCCGGCCGCTCGACGGCCTGCGGGCGCGGCAACGCCGTACTCTCCCAGATGAGTTCGCCGTTCCGCGTGCTGACGCCGCTGAAGCGCGTCGGCCCGCGCAACTCGGGCAAATGGGAACCGATCTCCTTCGCGCAGCTGGTCAAGGAAGTGACCGAGGGCGGCGATCTGTTCGGCGAAGGCCCGGTGGCCGGCTTCAAGGCCCTGCGCGACCTCGCCACGCCGATCGACCCGGCGCAACCCGAACTCGGCCCCCGGGTCAATCAGGTGGCCCTGCTCTCCAGCGTCAACGACGGCCGCGAAGCCTTCGCCCGGCGCTTCTGGAACAAGTCCTACGGCACGCTCAACTTCGTCGGCCACGGCTCGTACTGCGGCGGCTCCTACCGCTCCGGCTCGGGCGCGCTGTTCGGCGACATGAAGAAGATGCCGCACGCCAAGCCCGACCTCGCCCACAGCGAGTTCGTGATCTTCGTCGGCACGGCGCCGGGCAACGCCGGCAACCCCTTCAAGCGCACCGGCGCGATGCTCGCCAAGGGACGCAGCGACGGAACGCTCGACTACGTCGTGGTCGACCCGGTGCTGACCAACGCCGACAACCGCGCCGCCGGCGACCGCGGGCGCTGGATTCCGATCCGCCCCGGCACCGACAGCGCGCTGGCGCTCGGCATGATGCGCTGGATGCTCGACAACGGGCGCATCAACACCGCCTATCTCGCCAACCCCAACCTCGCCGTCGCCGCGCAGCAGGGCGAGCCGTCCTTCACCAGCGCCAGCTGGCTGGTCGTCAGCGAAGCCGGCCATCCGCGCCAGGGACGCTTCCTGCGCGGCTCCGACATCGGCCTGCCGGTGGACGAGGAAGAGCGCTACAAGGACGCCGATCCCTACCTGATCCTCGGCGCCGACGGCAAGCCGGTGCCGGCCGGCAAGGCCACGGCGCCCGCCGCGCTCGATGCGGAAACCGTCCTCGCGCTGAACGACAAGCCGCTCGCCGTGCAGACCGCCTGGCTGCTGCTCAAGGCGTCGATCCAGCGCCAGAGCGTCGAAGAATGCGCCGATGCCTGCGGCATCCCCGCCGCGACGATCGCCGCGCTCGCCGAGAAATTCACGAGCCACGGCCGCAAGGCGGCGGTCATCGCGCACGGCGGCATGATGTCCGGCGCCGGTTTCTACAACGCCTTCTCGCTGATGACGCTCAACGCGCTGATCGGCAACCTCAACTGGAAGGGCGGCCTCGTCATGAACGGCGGCGGCTTCAAGGACGACGGCGAAGGCCCGCGCTACAACCTCGACACCTTCCCCGGCGCGGTCAAGCCCAAGGGCACGCCGCTCGGGCGCAACGTGCCCTACGAGAAGAGCAGCGAATTCGCCCGCAAGAAGGCCGAGGGCAAGCCCTACCCGGCGCAGTCGCCGTGGTTCCCGAACGCGCCCGGCCTCGCCACCGAATGGTTCACCGGCGCCCTCAACGGCTACCCCTACACGATCAAGGCGCTGATCCTGTGGAGCTCCAACCCGCTCTACGGCATCACCGGCGTGCGCGCCCAGATCGAGAAGGATCTCGCCGACCCGAAGAAGATCCCGTTGATCGTCTCGGTCGATCCGCTGATCAACGAGAGCAACGCCTACGCCGACTACATCGTTCCCGATTCGCTGATGTACGAAAGCTGGGGCTGGGCGGCGCCGTGGAGCGGCGTGCCGACCAAGGCATGCACCGCGCGCTGGCCGGTGGTCGAACCGCAGGCGGCGAAGACGTCGGATGCGCCCGACGGCCAGGCGATCGGCATGGAAACCTTCTTCATCGCGCTGGCGAAAGCCATGGCGCTGCCCGGCTTCGGCCCCGAGGCGCTGAGCGACGCCGAAGGCAACGCGCTGCCGCTCGAACGCCCCGAGCACTGGTATCTGCGCGGCGGCGCCAACATCGCGTGGCTGGGCAAGGAACCGGTGCCCGACGCCACCGACGACGACCTCGCTCTGTCCGGCGTCGACCGTCTGCGCCCGCTGCTCGAAGCGACGCTGAAGCCCGAGGAATGGCGCAAGGTGGCCTTCCTCTACACGCGCGGCGGCCGCTACCAGCCGGGCAAGGACGCGCAGGACGAAGCCAATCCGGAATGGCAGACCAACCGCTTCAACAAACCGCTCTGGCTGTGGAGCGACGCGGTCGGCGGCAGCAAGAACAGCGTCACCGGCAAGCGCTTCTCCGGCTGCGCGACCCTGCACGAACCCGCCTTCATCGACGGCACACCGATGCGCAAGGTGTATCCGCAGGCGGCGTGGCCGCTGCAGGTGATCAGCTTCAAGTCGGCGCTGCAGAACTCCTACAGCATCGCCGCCACCCGGCTCACCGGCATCCACCCGGAGAATCCGGCGCTCGTGCATCCGGCCGACGCCGCCCGGGCCGGCCTGAAGAGCGGCGACACCGCCACCCTCAGCACGCCGGGCGGCAGCGTGAAGACCACGGTGATCGTGCATGAGGGCGTGATGCAGGGCGTCGTCGCCATCGAGCACGGCTTCGGCCACCGCGAACTCGGCGCCCGCGCCCACCGCATCGGCGACGAACGCCAGCCCGACAAGCCCGCGCTGCGCGCCGGCATCAACCTCAACGACCTCGGCCTGTCCGACCCGACGCGGACAGGCAAGTCGGTGTGGGTCGACGCCGTCTCCGGCGCCGCGGTGCGCAACGGGCTGCCGGCAAGGCTGGTACGCGCCTGAAAAAGAACCGATTTCCGACGCAGTTTCGGCCTCGCCTGATGCGGGGCTTTTTTTTGCTCCGACCGGCGCATTCCGAAATTTCTGCACTTTTTACCAGTGCCACGGTACATGCTTCGCCATAGCCGCAAAATGCCCCGAAAACCCTAAAAACCGTCATGCAAACAATGACATGCAAAGCGTAAAAAAAGGTTTGTTTTGCGGATTCGAAAAGCATGGACTACGTTGGAAAACGCCCATATGACAAAAAATTGCGGAGGCTCCCATGGAATCGTTTTCCAGGTTTTTCCATCGTTCGCTGCCGGCCGCCGCCGCACTTTCACAACTCGCCGTTGCCGCGTCGGCGCTCGCCCCGGGCGAGGCGTCGGCATTGCCGCTGTTTTCCCGACAGACCGGACAGAGCTGCGCCACCTGCCACGCCGGCGAACGATACGCCGCCGCTCTGCCGTCCGGAGGAAGGTTCAATTCGTTCGCCGATGCCGACGGGGTGCGCGGCATGATCCCTTTCTCGCGGACCCTGCGAAGCGGAGCAGCATTGCGCGGCGATGCCAATGACGGCGAAGGCCGGGGCCTCGCGCCGCCCGACCCCCTGTTCGGCATCGTCCCCGCCGCGCCCTACGGCCAACGCTACACCGGAACATCGTTCGACCCGCCGGTCGCGCCGCGCATCTCCACGGATGCGGCGCCGGATGGCCCGGCCGTCGGACTCGGCCTCGCCGCCGAATGGAAGGGGCTGGTGTATGCAGAGTTCGGCGCCTACCGAAGCGCAAGAAACGCCGGAGGTCTTTCGCCCTTCGCCAGGCCGGGAATAGCCGCCCCCGACAGCCGTCCCGCGCGCGGGCTGAACCCCTATTGGCGGCTGGCGCTCAATTACGAATGGGGCGCGCACGGCGCAACGATCGGCCTGCACGGACTGAGCGGGCGGCTCGACGTCGATCCGGCGGACGCCCGCTCGCCATCGATCCGCAGCCAGGAGTTCGGCATCGACGGCCAGTACCGCTACGCCAGCCAGCCCTACGGCATTTCCGCGCGCGTCTCCTTCAGCCGGGAAAAGCAGCGCTACGACGACCCCGTCTGGAATATCGAAACCCCGGCCTACGGCGGCGCCCTGGCAAACGCGGCAAATACCGTCGACCTGCTGAAAGTGAACGCCACCTACACCTACGAATCGAAATACGGGGCCAGCTTGTCCTACGTGAGCGCCACAGGAACGCAAGGCGCCTTCCTGCACGGAGCCGACCCGCTCATTGCTCCGTTCAACAACGCCTCCGGCACGCGCGTCTGGGTTCCGGAAGTTTTCCTGACCCCCGCCCAATACCTGCGCATCGGCCTCCAGTACTACAAATACACGCGCTTCGCGGGCGGCGTGGCCGCTTTCGACGGCAGCCCGGCCGGCGGCGCGCGCGACAACGACCTGATCTTCATCTACCTCTGGAGCGCCTACTGAGACGTCGCCTTCGTGCCCGGACGGGCGCGGGGAGCACGGCGCGCGCCGGTATCCGACGAGCGCCGCCCCGCCGCCTCAATCCAGCCCGTGCGGGTCGGCTTGCAGCATCAGGCGGGCGAGTTCGGCGGCGCTGCCCGCCTCGACCTTCTCCATCACATGCTGGCGATGCACGTGCACGGTCTTCTCGCTGATGTCGAGATCGCGCGCGACGAGCTTGTTCGGCAGGCCGAGCGCGACGAGACGGGCGACCTCGCGTTCGCGCGGCGACAGGCGGTCGAACAGCGCCTGCGCGTGCGCGCGCCGCTGCGCGGCTGCACGCTGCGCGCTGCCGTGGCGCACCGCGGCGGCGACGGTGTCGAGCAGCGCCTGGTCGCGGAACGGCTTTTCGAGAAAGTCGAAGGCGCCCTGCTTCATCGCCTGCACCGCCAGTTCGACGTCGCCGTGCCCGGTCATGAACACCACGGCCGGCGTCCAGCCGCGCGCGCGCAGCGCCTGCTGCAGTTCGAGGCCGCTCATGCCGGGCATGCGGATGTCGAGCACGAGGCAGCCGAGGTCGGCCGGCGGCGCGGCGCCGTCGGCGCAGGCGGCGAGGAAGTCGGCCGCCGAGGCGTGCGCGGCGACCGGCCAGCCGACCGATTCGAGCAGGAAGACGAGCGAGCGGCGGAACGAGGCATCGTCGTCCACCACGTGGATCACGGCGTTTTCGGAAGAATCAGTCATGGCAAGGCAAGGTGAAGGTGAACACCATGCCCGCGCCGGTCTCCGGCGGCCGCGCCGAAAGCCGGCCGCCGTGCGCTTCGACGATGGTCGCGCAGATCGACAGGCCGAGGCCGAGGCCGTCGGGCTTGGTGGTGAAGAAGGATTCGAAGAGGCGGTCGCGCGCCTCGGGCGCGAGGCCGCGACCGAAGTCGCGCACGTCGACGCGCAGCGTGTCGTCCTCGCGCGCCAGCGCGATGCGCAGGCGGCGTGCTTCGGCCGGCAGGTCCGACATGGCGTCGAGCCCGTTCTTCAGCAGGTTGAGCAGCACCTGCTGGATCTGCAGCGGGTCGACCTCGACCGCGCAGCCGGCCGCCGCGCCTTCGTCGACCGAGATTTCCGGCCGGTTCGAGAGCATGCCGGAGAACAGGGCGACGGTTTCATGCACCACCTCGGCCAGCACGCGGCGCTCGCGCACGGCGGCGCGCTTGCGGGCGAAGCCGCGAATGCGGCCGAGGATGCCGGCGGCGCGCTCGGCCTGCCCGGCGATCTCGACGCTCGCCTCGCGCACGGCGGCGTCGGTCAGGCGACCGTTGTCGACGCGCCGCACGAGGCTCTGCGCGTAGTTGCCGATGCTCGCCAGCGGCTGGTTGATCTCGTGCGCCAGCGTACCGGACAGCTCGCCGAGGATGGACAGGCGCGAGAGGTGCTCGACCTCCTCCTGATGCGCGCGCATGCGGCGCTCGATCGCCTGCCGCTCGTCGAGCGCGCGGCGCAGTTCGGCGGTGCGCACCTGCACCAGATGCTCGACGCGCACCGTGTAGATGATCCAGCCGACGAGCAGCGTCGCCAGCACGAGGACGGCCGGCCAGTAGCGGACGACGGCGGCGCGCAGCGTGCTTTCCTTGAGGTAGCCGTAGGGGCCGGTCTGCAGTTCGCGGAACAATTCATGCACCGACTGGTAGTCGGCCGGCACCGTCCACGACATGCCCTCGCGCGTCGGCGGCATCGCCAGCAGCGCCGTCGCCACCGCCTTGGCGAGCGCCGGCGGCGTGCTGCGCAGCGTGGCGATCGGCCAGTCGGGATAGAGGCGGGTCGAGGTCAGGCAGGGGAAATCCGCTTCCGGGCGCGGCGAGAGGACGCGAAACTGCTGAGATGGCGCTCCGCCCGCGCTTCCGCCGGCCGCCGCGAGGTTTTCGACTGTGCATGCGCGCACGATGCCGGCGTCGGCGCGCCCGCTCGCCACCGCGTCGACCACCTTGCGCATCGGCAGGCCGACGAAATCGAGCGCCGCGAAGTCCGCGTTCGGATCGATGCCGAGCTGGGCGAACTCGCGCCACGCCACCTGGAAGCCGCCGAAGGCGTCGTCGCCGACCGCCGCCACCCGCTTGCCGACGAGGTCGGCCAGCGTCCCGATATCCTCGCGCTCGGCACGCACGATCACCGCCGACCCGACGGCGCGCGCCGGGCTCGGCGCCAGTGCGGTATCGAGCGTGGCGATCCGGCTGATGCCGAACTCCATCTCGAGCGCCACGTAGCTGCCCGGATTGGTGATCACGAAGTCGACCGACTGGCGTGCCACCGCCTCGCGCAGCGCCGCGTGGTCGAGCTGCACGAGCACCGGCCGGCTCCCCGGCAGCGCCGCCGCGAGGCGGTCGAGCAACGGTTCCCACTGGCTGCTCATCGCGTCGGCGTCGAGAAAGGCCAGCACGCCGACGCGCACCGGCCGCGCCGCCTCGGGCGCCGCCGCCAGCGGACCGACGCCGAGCGCCAGGCAGAGGAGAACGAGACGGACGAAGGGAGCAAGGCGCACGCGGCAGGCGAAGCGGCGCAGGAACGGCGCGACCGCGCGCCCCGCCGCTACGGGCAGGCGCGTCAAGTCCGGGCCTCCTCTCCGTTTTCGCGCAGCAGGCGGGCGCATTCGTCGAGCAGGTCGAAGACCAGTTCGGAGCGGTAGTTCGGGTCCAGCGCCTCCATCATTTCGTGGGCGGTGTACAGGCCGGCCTCGCGCGACAGCGAGCCCGCCAGATAGCGCGCCAGCCGGTCGCTCAGTTCCGAGAGCAGGCGGCGGTCGGCCAGCGGCAGCGCATCCCGCTTCACCGCGCCGCGCAGCAGCCAGGATTCGGCGAGACTCGCCCCCTGCGCGGTGGTCATCCACTGGCCGTGCTCGTAATAGGCCGACAGGCGCTCGGCGGCCAGCGCGAAAAGCAGGGCCTGGCGCGGATCGGGCGGAGGAGCGGGCGAAGTGGTCATTCGGCTTTCACGGTGAAAATTCTGGAGAAACAACGTCGGAGCAGGTCGTGGTGCGGGCGGCGCCGACAAAGGCTAGCACCCGCCGCAAATCCGGTTCATCCGGGCAAAACTGCGGCCTAGAGGACGAGCGGACGATCCGGCAATTCGTTGGGGTTGGCGGCACGGGCCGGAAAGTGCGCGGCGAGCGCTTCGGTGATCTCGTCCAGCGCGGCCAGCGCCCCGGCTTCGAACCGCCCGCCGGCGAAAGCCAGTTCCATGCGCCGGCACACGGCGTTCCAGAATTCCTGCCCGACGCGGGCATCGATGCCGCGATCGGCGACGATCTCGACGCGGCGGTCGACCAACTGCAGGTAGATCAGCACGCCGCTGTTCTCGACCGTGTCCCAGACGCGCAGTTGCGCGAACAGCTCAATCGCCCGCGCGCGCGGCGATTCGCCGCGCAGCAGGCCGCCGAGCGGCAGGCCTCGGACGCCGCGATGGCGCGTTCGACCGCCGCAAGCGTGCTTTGCGGAAAACCGCGCCGCACCCACCAGTGCGGCAGCGCGAGATGGCGGAAAATTCTCGTCAGTTGCATCACCATCCTCCCGACGCGCCGCCGCCGCCAAAACCGCCCCCGCCGCCGGAGAAACCGCCGCCGCCCGAAAAACCGCCCCCGCCGCCGCGCCCGCCGAAACCGCCCGGACCGCCCCACCCGCCGATTCCGCCGAGACCGCTCGCCCCGGCGAACAGCGAGACGACGAAGGCGACGACGCCGACCAGACCGGCGACCAGCAGCGAGGAAAAGAGCAGCGCGGCGATCACGCCGCCGATCACGCCGATGATGCCCGAGGCGAGAAAGCGGCCGAAGATCGCGCGCAGCACGCCGCCGACGACGAAAACCAGAATGAAGCCGCCGACCAGCAGCGATTCGAGATCGGCGCCGCCGCCCCCGCCGCTTGCGGCGGCCTGCGGCGGCGGCAACGGTTCGCCGCCGACGACGCGCAGCATCGCATCGACGCCGGCCTCGATGCCGCCGGCGAAATCGCCCTGCTTGAAATGCGGCGTGATCGTTTCGGCGACGATGCGCTTCGCAGTGGCGTCGTTGAGCGCGCCTTCGAGGCCGTAACCGACCTCGATGCGCAGCTTGCGATCGTCCTTGGCGACGAGCAGCAGCGCGCCATCATCCACGCCCTTGCGCCCGAGCTTCCACGCCTCGACGACGCGCAGCGCGTATTGCTCGATGGCTTCCGGCTGCACGCTCGGCACCAGCAGCACGGCGATCTGCGAACCCTTCTCGCGCTCGAACGCGGCGAGCTTTTCTTCGAGCCGGCCGCGCTGCTCGGCGGACAGCGTCGCGGTGAGATCGGTGACGCGCGCCGTGAGCGGCGGCACCGGCTGCAGCGCCTGCGCCGCGGCCAGCCCGGCGGCGAGCAGCAGAAAGCAGCCGAGCAGCCAGAGCGGCAGGCGGACGCCGAAGGCAGGCATGCTCAGTAGCCGGGCTGCGCCGGACTCTTGCCGCCTTCGGCCGGCGCGGCGGCGGCCGGCTTGGCCGGTGCTGAAAAATCGACCTTGGGCGGCGCCGAAATCGCCTTCTCGTTCTCGACCGTGAAGTTGGCCTTGGCCTGATAGCCGAGGACCATCGCCGTCAGATTGTTCGGGAAGGTGCGCACCGAGACGTTGTAGGCCTCGACCGACTTGATGTAGCGGTTGCGCGCCACGGTGATGCGGTTCTCGGTGCCTTCGAGCTGCGCCTGCAGGTCGCGGAAGGAAGCGTCGGCCTTGAGCTGCGGATAGTTCTCGGACACCACCAGCAGGCGCGACAGCGCGCTGGAAAGGCCGGCCTGCGCCTGCTGGAACTTGGCGAAGGCCTCGGGATTCTCGATCAGCTCGGGCGTCGCCTGGATGCTGCCGACCTGCGCGCGCGCCTGCGTCACCTGCGTCAGCACTTCGCGCTCGTGGCTGGCGTAGCCCTGCACGGTGGCGACCAGATTGGGCACCAGATCGGCGCGCCGCTGGTACTGGTTGAGCACTTCGGACCACGCCGCCTTGACGGCTTCGTCGCCGGTCTGGAAGGTGTTGTAGCCGCAGCCGGAAAGCAGGCTGGCGACGAGGGCGAGCACGGCGAGGATTCTGATGCGCATGATGTTGCCTCCGGGCGGGAACGAATGACGGTTAGATGGGGCCGGCGGCCCGCGGTTCAAGGTGCGAGCGCGGCGCCCGCCTTCAATTCGCGCATCAGCGCGCGGGCACGGCACAGGTCTTCCCAGGTCTTTGCCTTGTCGGGCAGCGTGCGCAGCAGATACGCCGGGTGGTAGGTGACGACGACCGGAATCTCGCGCCCGCCCGCCGCGCAGGCGAGCGGCTTGCCGCGCAGGCTGGCCAGCGAGCTTTCGACGCCGAGCACCGCCTGCACCGCGGCGCGGCCGAGCAGGACGATCAGCTTCGGTTGCAGCAGCTCGATCTGGCGCTGCAGATAGGGCGCGCAGGCGGCCATTTCGCCGGCCTCCGGCGTGCGGTTGCCGGGCGGGCGGCACTTCACGGCGTTGGCGATGTAGACGTCGGCGCCGCGTTCGAGGTCGATGGCCGCCAGCATCGCGTCGAGCAACTTTCCGGCCTGTCCGACGAAAGGCTCGCCGCGCGCGTCCTCCTCGGCGCCCGGCCCCTCGCCGATGAACAGCCAGTCCGCCCGCTCGTCGCCGACGCCGGGCACGGCCTGCCGGCGCTGCTCGCACAGGCCGCAGGCACGGCAGTCGGCGATGCTCCGGCGCAGTTCGTCCCAGCCCATGCGCGCGATCTGCGCGCCGCGCCCGCCTTCCGGCGCGTCGCCGACGCGTGGCGCCGAGGGCGAGGGAGCGGTTGCGGGGAAATTGTCGGGCGCGGCATCGGACCAAGCTCCATCCGCGTTTTCGTCGGCAGCCCACCCGGCGGCTTCATCACGCGGCGCGCAGGCCGGCACGCGATCGGCATCGGATGCGCCCGCCATCGGCTCGGTCGTCTCCGCCGCTACGGCCGGCGGCGCGGCGCGGAACGCCGCCCGGCCCTCGTCCGGGTTGTAATCCCGGTCGGATTCCCGGTCGCTTGCCCGGGTTTCCTCCCACGCCGTTTCGCGGCCGTCGTCGGGAACTTCGTCCGGCGCCGCGTCTGGAGACGCCTCCGACGCCGCCGGACGGGCGCGCAGCTTCCACTGCGTCAGGCCCATCTCGTGCAGGATCTGTTCGCGCGTCAGGCTCATGCCGACACCTCGAGCAGCGGATGGGTCAGCACCAGCGCGTCCTCGCGCCCCTGCTCGGCCGGGTAGTAGCCGCGCCGCACGCCGATCTGCACAAAGCCGAAGTGGCGGTAGAGTTCGAGCGCCTTCGCGTTCGACGGGCGCACTTCGAGCAGCAGCGTCGTCGCCCCGCCCTGCCGCCCGACCTGCATGGCGTGGCGCAGCAGGCGCGCGCCGAAGCCCATGCCCTGCCGCTTTTCGGAAACGCTGATGTTGAGCAGGTGCGCCTCGTCGACGGCGATCATCACCACCGCGTAGCCGACCAGTTCGCCGCCGACGCGGCAGACCCAGCAGCTGTAGCCGGCCGCGATCGAATCGGCGAAGTTGCCGCGACTCCACGGATGGGAATAGATGCGGTACTCGATGGGCAGCAGCTCGTCGAGGTCGTGCGGGTTCATCGGCAGCATCTCGATGCGCGGTTCGAGCAGCGCGTTCACCGGACCTCCCTCCCGTCGCCGCGCATCACGCTCCGCGCGGGCAGCAGCGCGACCGCAGCGAATGGCCGGACGCGGGCGCTCACGCCTTGCCTCCCTGCGCCAACCGCTCGGCGACCGTCTGCGCGACCTTGTCGCGCACGTAGACCGGCACCGCGTCGGCCGGATCGACCCGTTCGCCGCGCGCCAGACGCGGCGCGGCGAGGCGCGCCGCGGCGTCGGCCGTCGGCATCAGCTCCGGCAGCCAGGCGTCGACCGCGGGCGCCAGCCGCTCGCGCAGCGCCGGGTAGGCGGCCAGCCCGTTGCCGCAGGCCAGCCAGCCGCCGCTCGCGGGCAGCGGCACCGCGCCCGGCGGATGGACGCCGACCGGGCCGAGCGCCACGACCGCGTCGGACGAAACCTCGAAACTGCCGAGATACACTTCGCCCATGCGCGCGTCGAGCGCCACCAGCACGCGCCCGCCGCCGGCGGCCAAAGCCATCGCCTCCAGCGTACCGACCGGCAACAGCGGCGTGTCGTGCGCGAAAGCCAGCCCCTGCGCGACGCCGCAAGCCACGCGCAGGCCGGTGAAGGAACCGGGGCCGGCGCCGAAGGCGATGCCCGACAGATCGGCGAAGCCGAGGCCGGCCTCGGCCAGCGTCGAGCGAATCAGCGGCAGCAGGGTTTCCGAATGCGAAACGCCGCGCGGGCAATCGCGCAGCAGCACTTCGCCGTCGCGCCACAAGGCGATGGAACCGGCGTCGGTGGAGGTTTCGATGGCAAGCAGATTGATGGCAGGCATGGGGCGATATTCTACCCGCCGCGGCGGCAATGCTGGCGGCGCGATTGCGCATACCCCGCCAAGGCGCCGAATACCGGGAGAGAACGATCACTTCCTCTGCGGCGGCGCAGAGGGCGCTACGCGCAGCGGCGGGCCACCGACGGAGAAGCCCTGCGCTCAGGGAATCGGCTTACCCATCTTCGGCATCAATTCGAGCAGCCTGTCGTCGCCCCGGATCCGTTCGACCATCTGCCGGCGCAGCGCCTCGCTGGAATCCTGATCGAGAATCGTCGCCGCGTAATGCGCCGCGACGCCCTTGACGCCGTTCTCAGCGAGCACGGCCTGGTAATGCTCCTGAATCAGGGTGGAATATTCGGCGCGCTCGGCGGACGACGCCGCGGCCGCCTGCGGATAGCTTTCGGCGAACCAGTCCCCGCGGCTTCCGGGTTGGGTCGGCAGCTGGAATCCGTAGTCCGCATACCATTTCGGCAGCTGGTACATTTCCACGGGATAGTCGCCTGCCGCGCCGGCCTCGCCGCTCGCCGCCAGGGCGCCGGCCCGCTCGGCCGAGGCGGCCTGCCGGGCCGCCGCCGATATCGTGACGCTATCCGCGCCATCCGTAACTTTGCCGTAACTCGCGGCAGCCGCCGCAACCGGGCTGGAACGACTGCTGGATGCTGCGTAGGCGACGCCCGCCGCCGGGGTGAAGCTGCCGATATGCATGGATTCTCCGTCGAACGTGTTTTGCGATGAACGATCCGCGCCCGTTGGCGAGCGCAATCATCATTGGCCCAGCAAAAAACAGGCCATCCGTTCATCGGCAATCGCGGAGAGTCCGCGCCCCATGCGCATCCGGGACATGACGCCGAAGGGAAGGCCGTACTCGACAGCCGTGCGGGAACGTCCTCGGCGGCAAAAAACGCCGGCAGCAAAACGGCAGCGGCGAGAACTGCCGCCCGGTTCAGGTCGCGGCGGGCGCCACCGCGTTCGCCCAGTCGGCCTCCGGATCGTCGATGGCGACCGCGTTCACGCCTTCCGGGAACTTCGACTGCAGCAGCGCGTACTGCTCCTGCAATTCGCCGATCGGATGCTGCCAGTCGTGCAGGTAATACACCGCCCGCACCTTGGCCTGCAGCATCGCCTTCGTGCAATCGAAGCAGGGGCGCAGGGTCGAATAGACGACGGTGTCCTCGATGGCGTTGCCGAAGCGGGCGGCCGAGATGAGGGCGTTCTGTTCGGCATGGACGCAGATGCACACATCGTAGCCGACGCTGGCCTTGTAGGTCGCGCGGTCGCGGCAGCGGACGCAGCCGCCGTCGGTGCAGTTGTCCACGCCCTCCGGCGTACCGTTGTAGCCGGTGGAAATGATCCGGTTGTCCTTGACCATCACCGCGCCGACCTTGCGGCCGAGGCAGTTCGCTTTCTTGCGCACCGCCATGGCGATGTTCATGTAGTACTCGTGCCTGTCCATGCTGCCTCCCAAAACCTCGATAAATCGAACGCCGGCGGCCATACACGCGGACCGGCGCACGCCGCGAGCGCGAACCGCGCGCAAAAGCCGGGGCATCCTCCGTGAACGGCGCCCTTACCCGAACGGCGCCGGATGAAGCGCGCCCCATGTCTGGTACTCTCCGTCCTCGCCCGCCGGAAGCTGCGGCAAACAGAAACCGGGGGCCCTGGCGCGGCGCGGGCACTATAGCACGCGTATCGGAACGGCATTTTCCGCACGGATCGGAACCGCGCCATCCCGCGCCGGAGGGTGCCGACGCAGCGGACAACGCGGACCACCCCGACGACGAAGCGGAGAAACCGAAGACCGATGACGACCTCATTGCCCCATTTCACCCTGAACGAGGACGAAGTCGAATTCGTCGCCATCCGCGCGCAGGGCGCCGGCGGGCAGAACGTGAACAAGGTGTCGAACGCCTTGCATCTGCGCTTCGACATCCGCGCCTCCTCGCTGCCCGAGGCGCTCAAGGCGCGTCTGCTGGCGCTGCGCGACCAGCGCGTCAGCGCGGACGGGGTGATCGTGATCAAGGCGCAGGAATTCCGCAGCCTGGTGCGCAACCGCGAGGAAGGGCTGGCGCGCCTGCGCGAACTGATCGCGGCCGCAGCCCATACGCCGCGCACGCGCCGCCCGACGAAGCCGACGTACGGCGCGCAGCTGCGACGCCTGGAAGGAAAGACGCAGCGTGGGAAGGTGAAGGCGCTGCGCGGAAAGATCAGCGATTAGGCGCGTCGCCGCACGGCGACATGGACGCAATCGCGGGCAAACGAACGCTCGGCAGGAATGACGCGCGCCGGGCGGCGAGCGGGCCGGCGCAGAGGAAAATCAGCGGCGCTGCCGGTACAGGTCGCGCCCGGCGTCGTGCACGTCGCGCCGCAGCTGGCGGCGCTCCTCGGGCGACATCCGCTGCTGGCGGGCATCGTCGCCCCCGCGGTCGCCGCCCCGGCCGCTCCACTCGTCGCGCCGCTGGAAACGCTCCTGCCGGTCGCGCTGCGGCACGTCGCGCTGGAAGCGCTCCGAGCGCTGCCCGTCGCGCGCCATGAAACGGTCGTCCCAGCGCCCGGCGTGCGCCGTCGGCGCCGCGCAGGCGAGCGCGAGCAGCACCGCGAGGGTCCATCCTGCCGTCCGCTTCATTGCCGCCATGATTTCATCGCCCACCCATTTGCCGAGACGGCCGGCAACCGGCCGCCGACGCGCGCCGCCTCCGCCGGATCGCCGCTCCTGCCGTGCCGCGCACGCGCCGGAAGCGCTCCGCCGGGCAGCATGCCCAATACGATTTCGCCATTCTGCCTGCCTTCCGCACCGTGCGAAAAGCGCGGCGCGCACGCCGCATCCTCTGCGGCGACGAAAGCAGTGTGCGAGCCAGATGTAACGCATCTTTGCGCGGCGGGGAGCAATTTGTAAGTAAATGTTGCCACGGGCCGCGGCGGAAAAATCTACTCACACGCGCCGCGTTTTGCGATCCTCCGGCACCTTGTTTCTCCCGCCACGTCCAACGCCTTTCCGGTTAGGATTAAGGCCATGTCCGAACGAAAAATCCTCGTCGTCGACGACGACCAAAGACTGCGCGACCTCCTGCAACGCTATCTCGGCGAGCAGGGCTTTGCCGTGAAGAGCGCCGAACACGCCGCCGCAATGGACAAATGGCTGGCGCGCGAGAACTTCGACCTGGTCGTGCTCGACCTGATGCTGCCCGGCGAGGACGGCCTGTCGATCTGCCGCCGCCTGCGCGCGAGCCACCCGGAGCTGGCGGTGGTGATGCTGACCGCCAAGGGCGACGAGATCGACCGCATCGTCGGCCTCGAAATGGGCGCCGACGACTACCTGCCCAAACCCTTCAACCCGCGCGAACTGCTCGCCCGTATGCAGGCCGTGCTGCGGAGGCGGACGACGGCGGTGCCCGGCGCGCCGGCCGGCGAAGATCAGGTGGTCGCCTTCGGCGGTATCGAGGTCGATCTCGCGGCGCGCACGCTCAAACGCGGCGACGATTTCCTGCCGCTCACCACCGGCGAGTTCGCCGTGCTCAAGGTGCTGCTCCAGCACCCGCGCCAGCCGCTCTCGCGCGACCGCCTGATGACGCTGGCGCGCGGCCGCGAGCAGGGTCCCTTCGACCGCGCCATCGACGTGCAGGTCTCGCGCCTGCGCAAGCTGCTCGAACCGGACCCGTCCAGCCCGCGCTACCTGCAGACGGTATGGGGCTTCGGCTACGTCTTCATTCCCGACGGCCAGAGCCAGCCCAAATGAAGCTGGCCCCGCGCACGCTGCTGGTGCGCACCTTCCTGCTGGTCAGCCTGCTGATCTGCGTCACCATCGCCATCTGGATCACCCTCTTCGCGCTGGCCGAGCGCGAACCGCGCGCGCGCCAGCTGGCGCAGCTCACGGTCAGCGTCGCCAACCTCACGCGCGCCGCGCTGGTCGCCGCCGAGCCGACCAAACGCCGCGGCCTGCTGCGCGACCTCGCCGAGCGCGAGGGCGTGCACCTTTTCCCGGCCGAGCCCGACGACGAGATCGAGCCGCTGCCCGACACGCCGCTGTTCGCCCTGCTGAAGGACGAGGTGCGCGCCCAGCTCGGCCCGCGCACGCGCTTCGCCGGCACCGTCGATGGGCAGGACGGCATCTGGGTCAGCTTCACGATCGACGACGAAGGCGAGGACGAATACTGGGTGATGCTGCCCGGCGAGCGCGCCGAACGCGATTTCCCGTGGCACTGGCTGGCCTGGGGCGGCGCCTCGCTGGCGCTCGCGCTGTTCGTCGCCTGGCTGATCGTCTCGCGCGTCACGCAGCCGCTGCGCGCCCTCGCCCACGCCGCCGGCGAAGTCGGACGCGGCCGCCACCCGGCGCCGCTCGCCGAGCGCGGATCGGTCGAACTGCAGCAACTCGCCGAAGCCTTCAACCGCATGTCGGACGATCTGCGCCACATCGACGCCGAACGCGCCGAAGTGCTCGCCGGCATTTCGCACGACCTGCGCACGCCGCTCGCCCGCCTGCGCCTCGAAGCCGAGCTGTCGATCGCCGACGAGGGCGCGCGCGACGCGGTCTCCGCCGACATCGAACAGATGGACGCGATCATCGCGCAGTTCCTCGACTACGCGCGCGGCGACGCCGGCGAGACGGCCGAGCCGGCCGACCTCAACGCCCTGCTCGCGCAGGCGCTGTCCAGTCACTATCGGGCCCAGACGCCGCCGCGCCTGCAGACCGGCGAACTGCCGCCCGCCCGCCTGCGCCCGAAAGCCATGCTGCGCGCGCTCGGCAATCTGCTGGAAAACGCGCGCAAATACGGCGGCGGCGAAATCGACGTGCGCACCTACGCGCAGGGCGGGGACTGCTGCGTCGACGTGATGGATCGCGGCCCCGGCATTCCGGCCGCCGAGGTCGAGCGCCTCAAGCGTCCGTTCACGCGCCTCGAAAGCGCGCGCACCAACGCCGGCGGCACCGGCCTCGGGCTGGCCATCGTCGAGCGCATCGCCCGCCTGCACGGCGGCCGCCTCGAACTGCTGCCGCGCGAGGGCGGCGGCCTGATCGCCCGCCTGCGCCTGCCGGCGGAACGCCGCGCCTGAAAGCCCTCCTGCCGCGTCTCAGGGCGCCGGCGGCGGCGTCCACAGCCCGCCGGCGTTCTTGAACAGCAGCACCGCGGCCTGCAGGCGGCGGCTGTCGATATTGATCGCCGCGGCTTCCGCCGACAGCTCGGCCGCCTGCGCCGTCACCACGTTCAGCGAACTGACGATGCCCGCCCGGTACTGGTTCTCGGCGATCTCGCGCGAGCGCCGGGCGGCGGCCAGCGCCCGCGCCTGCGCCTCGCCCTCCTGCGCCAGCAGGCGCGCCGCCGACAGGTTGTCCTCGACCTCCTGGAACGCCGTCAGCACGGTCTGACGATAGGTCGCCACGGCCTGATCGTAGCCGGCGCCGGCCTGCGCGACCGCCGCCGAGCGGGCGCCCCCGTCGAACAGCGTCATGGCGAGCGCCGGGCCGAGCGACCAGAAACGGTTGGGTGCGCTGAGCAGGCCGGCGAGCGCGTCGTTGCGATAGCCGACGCTGCCGCCGATGTCGAGCACCGGGAAGTAGGCGGCGCCGGCGACGCCGATCTGCGCGTTGGCGGCGGCCATGCGGCGTTCGGCGGCGGCGATGTCGGGGCGCCTTTCGAGCAGCGTCGACGGCAGCAGCGCCGGGGACGGCGGCACGGCCGGCAGACGGGCGCCCGGCGCGATGGCGAACGCCGCCGGCGCCCGGCCGACGAGCACCGCGATGGCGTGCTCCAGCTGCGCGCGCTGGTTCTCGGCGTCGATGCCCTGCACTTCGGCGCTGGCCAGCTGCGTTTCCGCCTGCGCCACGTCGAGCGGCGACGCGACGCCGACCGCCTGCCGGCTGCGCGTCAGTTCGAGGAAGCGGCGGTAGCCGGTCAGGGTGCGGCCGATCAGGTCGATCTGCGCCTCGGCGGCGCGCAGCTGGGCGTAGGTCTGCGCGAGCAGCGCCTGCGTCGATACGCGCGCCGCGGCGAGGTCGGCGGCGCTCGCCGCGAGTTTCGCGTCGGCGCTTTCCACGCCGCGCCGGATGCGTCCCCAGACGTCGATCTCCCAACTGACGCTGGCGGACAGCGAATAGGACGTCGCGCCGGACGTCGCGCCGCTGCCGCCCGCGCTTCCCGCGGCGGCGCCGCTTCCGCTGCCCCGGCTCTGCGCGGCGTTCAGCGCAGCCGTCGGGAAGAAGGCGGAACGGGCGCTGTCCAGCGCGGCGCGGGCCGCGCGGTATTGCGCCTCGGCCGCCTTGAGGTTCTGGTTGTTCACGACGACCTGCTCCTCGAGCGCGTCGAGCTGCGGGTCGCCGAAGACCGTCCACCACTTTTCGTCGACCGCCGCCGCCCCGCCGCCGGCGACCTTCCACTGTCCCGCCTCCTTGAACGCCGCCGGCGCATCGACCGCCGGGCGCACGTAGTCGGGACCCGGCGAGCACGCGGCAAGCCCGAGCAGGGAAAGGATCAGGCAGGCGGAAAAGCGGATGCGCATGGCGGCGTTTCTCGTGGGGGCGTTTCTCATGATGATATTTCTTCGTGGGCTTCGGTTGCGCATCGCGGCGGTCTCACGCGGGCTGCTCCTCGATCAGCGGCACCGGCTCCCGGCGCGGGCCGAGCAGGCGGTTGCGCAGGCGGTCGAGCGCCACATAAACGACGGGCGTGGTGTACAGGGTGAGTATCTGGCTGACCAGCAGGCCGCCGACGATGGCGATGCCCAGCGGATTCCTCAACTCGGCGCCATCGCCGCTGCCGAGCGCCATCGGGACGGCGCCGAAGACGGCCGCGGTGGTCGTCATCATGATCGGGCGGAAGCGCAGCAGGCCGGCCCGATAGATGGCCTCGGCCGCCGAAACCCTGAGGCGGCGCTGCCGGTCGATGGCGAAGTCGATCATCATGATCGCGTTCTTCTTGACGATGCCGATCAGCAGGATGACGCCGATCAGGGCGATCACCGAGAACTCGGTGTTGAAGGCCATCAGCGCGAGCAGCGCGCCGACGCCGGCCGAGGGCAGCGTCGAGATGATGGTCAGCGGGTGCAGCAGGCTCTCGTAGAGGATGCCGAGCACGATGTAGATCGCCAGCAGCGCGGCGAGGATCAGCAGCGGCTGGCTGGCGAGCGAATCCTGGAAGGCCTTGGCCGTGCCCTGGAAGCTGCCGTGGATCGAGGTCGGCACGCCCAGTTCCGCCATGCTGCGCTCGATGGCGGCCGAGGCCTGGCCGAGCGACACGCCTTCCGGCAGGTTGAAGCTGATGGTCGAGGCCGGGAAACCGCCCTGGTGGTTCACCGCCAGCGGCGTGCTGGTCGTCTCCATGCGCGCGAAGGCGGCGAGCGGCACCTGCGCGCCGCCGGCGGCGGTGAACCAGAGCGACTTGAGCGTTTCCGGGTTCTGCAGGTAGGGCGGCGCCAGTTCCATCACGACGCGGTACTGGTTGAGCGGATTGTAGATGGTGGACACCTGGCGCTGGCCGAAGGCGTCGTTGAGCACGCTGTCGATGCTGCGCATGTTGAGGCCGAGGCGCGCCGCGGCGTCGCGGTCGACGACCAGCGAAGTCTGCAGGCCCTTGTCCTGCTGGTCGGTGTTCACGTCCGTCAGCTGCGGCAGCTGCGACAGCGCGTTGCGCACGCGCGGTTCCCAGGTGCGCAGATCGTCGAGGTCGTCGCCCTGCAGCGTGAACTGGTACTGCGCGTTGCTCTGCCGGCCGCCGATGCGCACGTCCTGCACCGCGACGAGGAACAGATTGGCGCCCGGCTCGTGCGCCAGCTTGCCGCGCAGGCGGCCGATCACCTGATCGACCGACGCCTTGCGCTCGCGCAGCGGCTTCATGGCGATGAACATCATGCCGGTGTTGCGCTGGCCGCCGCCGGTGAAGCCGGTGACGCTTTCGACGGCCGGATCGTGGCGGACGATCTCCATCAGGTTTTTCAGCTTCTGCTCCATGGCGATGAAGGAAATGCTCTGGTCGGCCTGGATCGCGCCGACGATGCGCCCGGTGTCCTGCTGCGGGAAGAAGCCCTTGCGCACGGCGCCGTAGAGATAGACGTTGAGGCCGATGGTCAGAGCCAGCAGCAGCAGGATCAGCGGGCCGTGACGCAACGACCAGGCGAGGCTGCGGCGGTAGCCGCGCATCAGGCGGCGCGACAGGCGCGCCAGCCAGCGGCCGAAGCGGCCCGGCGGCCGCTGTTCGGTCCGCGGGCGCAGCAGGTGCGCCGCCATGGCCGGCGTCGCGGTCAGCGAAACGACCATGGACACGAGGATGGCGGCCGACAGCGTGACGGCGAATTCGCGGAACAGGCGGCCGACGATGCCGCCCATCATCAGGAGGGGAATGAACACGGCGATCAGCGAGATGCTGATCGACACCACCGTGAAGCCGATCTCGCGCGCCCCCGTGAGCGCCGCCTGCAGCGGCGTGGCGCCCTTCTCCATGTGGCGCACGATGTTTTCGAGGACGACGATGGCGTCGTCGACGACGAAGCCGGTGGCGACGGTCAGCGCCATCAGCGACAGGTTGTCGAGGCTGTAGCCGCACAGGTACATCACGCCGAAGGTGCCGATCAGCGAGACCGGCACGGCGACGCTCGGGATCAGCGCGGCGCGCGCCCGGCGCAGGAAGAGGAAGACGACGAGGATGACCAGCGCGACGGAGATCAGCAGCGTGCGCTCGACCTCGCGCAGCGAGCCGCGGATGGTCGGCGTGCGGTCGAGCACGACAGACAGGTCGATCGCCGCCGGAATCATCGCCCGCAGGTGCGGCAGCAGCGCCTGCACGCGGTCGACCGTCTCGATGATGTTGGCGCCCGGCTGCCGGTAGAGGATCAGCAGCACCGCCGGCCGGCCGTTCGACGCGCCGTAGTTGCGCACGTCCTGGACGCTGTCCTGCACGTCGCCGAGGTCGCCGAGGCGGACGCCGGCGCCGTTCTGGTAACGGACGATCAGCGGCTGGTATTCGGCGGCGCGCTTGGCCTGATCGTTGGCGCCGATCTGCCAGTGACGGTCGCCGAGCTCGACGGCGCCGAGCGGCCGGTTGGCGTTGGTGCCGACGATTGCGGCGCGCACGTCTTCGAGGCCGATGCCGCTTTTCGCCAGACGGTTCGGGTCGAGTTCGACGCGCACGGCGGGCAGCGCGCCGCCGCCGACATTCACCTGCCCGATGCCGGGAATCTGCGCCAGGCGCTGGGCGAGCACGGTCGACGCGGCGTCGTACATCTGCCCGCGATTGAGCGTGTCCGAGGTCAGCGAGAGGATCATGATCGGCGCGTCGGCCGGGTTCACCTTGCGGTAGGTGGGATTGCTCGGCAGGCTGGTGGGCAGCAGCGCGCGGGCGGCGTTGATCGCGGCCTGCACGTCGCGCGCGGCGCCGTCGATCTCGCGGTCGAGGTCGAACTGCAAGGTGACGCGGGTGCTGCCGAGCGAACTCGACGAGGTGATTTCGGTAACGCCGGCGATCCGCCCGAGCGCCCGTTCGAGCGGCGTCGCCACCGTCGCGGCCATCGTTTCCGGGCTGGCGCCGGGCAGCGAGGCCTGCACCGAGATGGTCGGGAAATCGACCTGCGGCAGCGGCGCCACCGGCAGCAGGAAAAAGGCGATGGCCCCGGCCAGCGTGACGCCGAGCGTCACCAGCGTGGTGGCGACCGGGCGATGGATGAAGGGGCGCGAGAAGTTCATCGCTGCTTGAGCCGCTGCGCCAGCCGGTCGAAGGCCAGGTAGATCACCGGCGTCGTGAACAGGGTCAGCGCCTGGCTCAGCAGCAGGCCGCCGACCATCGCGATGCCGAGCGGCTGGCGCAGCTCGGCGCCGATGCCGCTGCCCAGCATCAGCGGCAGCGCGGCGAGCAGCGCCGCCAGCGTGGTCATCATGATCGGCCGGAAGCGCAGCAGGCAGGCCTGGAAGATCGCCTGACGCGCCGGCATGCCTTCGTTGCGCTCGGCCTCGAGCGCGAAGTCGATCATCATGATCGCGTTCTTCTTGACGATGCCGATCAGCAGGATGACGCCGATGATCCCGATCACGTCGAGGCCCGAACCGCTCAGCCAGAGCGACAGCAGCGCGCCGACGCCGGCCGAGGGCAGCGTCGACAGGATGGTGATCGGGTGGATGTAGCTCTCGTAGAGCACGCCGAGCACGATGTACATGGTCACCACGGCGGCGATGATCAGGAAGAGCGTGTTGCTCAGCGAGGACTGGAAGGCGAGCGCCGCGCCCTGGAAGCTCGTTTCGACGCTGGCCGGAATCGCCATCTCGCGCTCGACCGCTTTGATCGCCGTCACCGCCTCGCCGAGCGCGGTGCCCGGCGCCAGGTTGAAGGACACCGTCGCCGCCGGAAACTGCCCGACGTGGTTGATTGCCAGCGCCGTCGCGCGCTCGCTGACGCGCGCCACCGAGGAGAGCGGAATCTGGCGGCCGTTCGCCGTCGGCACGTGGATGCCTTCGAGGGCGGCGGGGCCGAACTGGAAGTCGGGCTTCACTTCGAGCACCACGCGGTACTGGTTGGATTGCGTGAAGATGGTCGAGATCAGGCGCTGGCCGAAGGCGTTGTAGAGCGCGCTGTCGATGGTCGCGACGGACACGCCGAGGCGCCCGGCGGCGTCGCGGTCGATGTCGACGTAGGCCTGCAGGCCGCGGTCCTGAAGATCGGAGGTGACGTCCGCCAGTTCGGGCAGCCGGCGCAGGCGCTCGACGAGCTGCGGCACCCACAGGCCGAGCGCCTCGCTGTCGGGCGATTCGAGCATGAACTGGTACTGCGTGCGTGAAATCCGGTCCTCGACGCTCAGATCCTGCACCGGCTGCATGTAGAGCGCGATGCCGGGCACCCGGCGCGTGTCCTCGGTCAGCCGGCGGATCACGGCGGACGCCGACAGGCCGCGCTCGTCGAGCGGTTTCAGGGCGATCAGCATGCGGCCGCTGTTGAGCGTCGGATTGGCGCCGTCGACGCCGATGAAGGACGACAGGCTGGCCACCGCCGGGTCCTTGAGGACTTCGGCGGCCAGCGCCTGCTGGCGCTCGGCCATGGCGGCAAAGGAAACGGACTGCGGCGCCTCGGTGGTCGCCTGGATGAGGCCGGTGTCCTGCACCGGGAAGAAGCCCTTGGGTATCCAGACGTAAAGCGCGACGGTGAGGAGCAGCGTGGCGAAGGCCACGAACAGCGTGGCGCGCTGGTGTTCGAGCACCCACTCCAGGACGCGCCCGTAGTGCGCGATGGCGGCGTCGAAGAGGCGGCCGCTGTCGCGGAAGAAGCGGCTCTGCTCGCTCTCCGGCACATGCCGCAGCAGGCGGGCGCAGAGCATCGGCGTCAGCGTCAGCGAGACCACCGCCGAGATCAGGATGGCGACCGCGAGGGTGACGGCGAATTCGTGGAACAGGCGCCCGACGACGTCGCCCATGAAGAGCAGCGGGATCAGCACGGCGACCAGCGAGAAGGTCAGCGAGATGATCGTGAAGCCGATCTGCCGCGAGCCCTTGAGCGCGGCTTCGAGCGGCGGATCGCCGGCTTCGACGTAGCGCACGATGTTCTCGATCATCACGATGGCGTCGTCGACGACGAAGCCGGTGGCGATGGTCAGCGCCATCAGCGTCAGGTTGTTCAGCGAAAAGCCGATGAGGTGCATGACGCCGAAGGTGCCGACCAGGGAGAGCGGCACGGCGAGGCTGGGAATCACCGTCGCCGACAGGTTGCGCAGGAACAGGAAGATCACCATCACGACCAGCGCGATCGCCAGCAGCAGCTCGAACTGCACGTCGTCGACCGAGGCGCGGATGGTCACCGTGCGGTCGCTCAGCACCGCGACGTCGATCGACGCCGGCAGGCTCGCGCGCAGCTGCGGCAGCGCCTGCTTCACGCGGTCGGCGACGTCGATGACGTTGGCGCCCGGCTGGCGCTGGATGTTGAGGATCACCGCCTCCTGCCGGTCGGCCCAGGCGGCGAGGCGCGCGTTCTCGGCATCCTCGACGACGTCGGCGACGTCGCGCAGGCGGATCGGCGCGCCGTTGCTGTAGGCGACGACGAGGGCGGCGTAGTCGGCGGCCGACTTCAGCTGGTCGTTGGCGTCTATCGTCGACGCGCGCAGGGCGCCGTCGAAGCTGCCCTTCGCGATATTGACGTTGGCGTTGCCGATCGCCGTGCGCAGGTCGTCGAGCGACATGCCGACGCCGGCCAGGGCTTTCGGATTGGCCTGGATGCGCACGGCGGGACGGCGGCCGCCGGCGATGCTGACGAGGCCGACGCCGGGAATCTGCGAAATCTTCATCGCCACCCGGCTCTCGACCAGATCGTGCATGCGCGGCACCGGCAGCGAGGGCGAGGTGACGGCCAGCGTCAGGATGGGCGCGTCGGCCGGGTTGACCTTGCTATAGACCGGCGGCAGGGGCAGATCGGTCGGCAGCAGGTTGGACGCCGCGTTGATCGCCGCCTGCACCTCCTGCTCGGCGACGTCGAGGCTCAGGTCGAGGCTGAAGCGCAGCGTGATGACCGACGCCCCGGCCGAGCTGGTCGACGACATCTGCGCCAGCCCGGGCATCTGGCCGAACTGGCGTTCGAGCGGCGCGGTGATCGACGAGGTGGTGACTTCCGGGCTGGCGCCCGGATACAGCGCCATGACCTGGATCGTCGGGTAATCGACCTCGGGCAGCGCCGAGATCGGCAGCTGGCGATAGGCGAGCAGGCCGACGAGGAGGATCGCGACCATCAGCAGCGAGGTCGCGATGGGGCGCAGGATGAAAAGACGCGAAGGGTTCATGGGAGTCGCTCTTCGCGCTTAGTTGGCCGCGCCGCCTTCTCCTCTGGGCGGATGCGCCGGCGGCTTGCCGTCCGCCCGGTGCTTGCCGTGCGCGGCGGCCGGCGGCGCCGCGGCGGCGCGCGTGGCGGGGCTGACCGCCTCCACCTTCGCGCCGTCGCGCAGCTTGTCGGCGCCGTCGGTGACGACGCGGGCGCCCGCCGCCAGTGCGCCATCGACCGCGAGCAGCTCGCCGTCCGCCGGCCCCGCCGCGACCGGTACCGAGGCCACCGTCCCGGCGCCGTCGACGACATAGACGAAGGTGCCCTTGGCGCCGCGCTGGAGCGCCGCGCCGGGAACGATCAGCGCGTCCTTGCGCGTGCCGAGCAGCAGGCGGACGTTGACGAACTGGTTGGGGAACAGCGCGCTGTCCTCGTTGGCGAACTCGGCCTTCATCTTGATCGTGCCGGTCGCGGTGTCGACCAGATTGTCGGTGGTGAGCAGGTGGCCAACGGCGAGGCGTTCCTTCTGTTCGCGGTCCCAGGCCTCGACGGCGACGGGATCGCCGCCGGCGATGCGCCGGTTGAGCGCGGGCAGATAGCTTTCCGGCACCGAAAAGACCAGGGTGATCGGCTGCAGCTGGGCGATCACCGCCAGTCCGTTGGCATCGCTGGCGTGGATCTGGTTGCCCGGATCGACCTGCCGCAGGCCGATGCGCCCGCTCGCCGGCGCGACGATGTGCGCGAAGGCGAGCTGCAGCCGGGCGCTCTCGACCGCGCCCCGGTCCGCCTCCACCGTGCCTTCGTACTGCCCGACGAGGGCCTCCTGCGTATCGAGCTGCTGCTTGGGAATCGAATCCTTGGCCCACAGCTCCTTGTAGCGTTCGAGATCGAGGCGGGCGTTCTTCAGCAGCGCCGCGTCCTTCGCCAGCTGGCCGCTGGCCTGCGTCAGCTGGACCTGGAAGGGGCGCGGATCGAGGTCGGCGAGCGCCTGTCCCTGCGTCACCATCTGGCCCTCGCGGAAATGCAGTTTGATCAGTTCGCCGTCCACCCGGCTGCGCACCGTCACCAGATTGCGCGGCACCGCCGTACCCAGCGCGGAAATCCAGATCGGCATGTCGGCGATGCGGACTTCCGCCACGGAAACCGGCTGCGGCCGATTGCCGCCGCCCGCAACGCCGCCCGGCGCCGGGCTGCGGAAATGGAAAAAAGCCCAGACGCCGAGCGCCGCCGCCAGCAGCAGCAGCGCAAGAATCCATTTCTTGCCGGCGCCCTTCGCCGCCATCCGCCGCCATCCCGTCCGTTCGTCCGCTTCGTTTTTCATGCGAGTCACTCGGTTATCCGATTTTTCTGAAAGGCCGGCGCGTGCCCGCGCCCTGCTCCGCACTCCGGGGCGGTTCGCACACGCCGGAGTATCTGCAACGTTTCATCCTACAAGGAAAAAAGTGCGGAAATACTTTCTTACAAAACGACATATCTTGAAGGCAATTTTCGCTTGCCGGGAGGGTCAGAATAAGCGACGGGAAGCAAAGGAAAACGACCTCTCGGCGCGCCTGCCGGCGCCGCCGTGGGCCTTGTCTTCCGGCACGGTTTCGCCGATCGGTTTCGAGAAAGGTGGGCGCCATGAAAACGCTGAAAATCGCATTAACGGTTCTGCTGCTGAGCCTCGCCGGAGCGGGCGTCGCCCAGGCGGCGCACGGGCACGGAGGCCATGGCGGCCACGGCGGGCGGGCGCACTTCGGCGTGGTGATCGGAGCCCCGTACTGGAATTCCTGGTATTTCCCCGGCTACTACTACCCGCCCTATTACGCCCCCTACTACTATCCGCCGGTGATCGAGCGGACGCCGCCGGTGTACGTCGAGCAGCAGCCCGCGCCGGCGAACGACTGGTACTACTGCCGCGCGACGAAGGCCTACTACCCCTACGTCAGGACCTGCCCCGAAGGCTGGCTGCGGGTTCCGGCGCAACCCTGACCCGGGCAAGGAGACAAGGACATGAAAACGCCAGTGCTCATCCTCGGGCTTTCCGGACTGCTGCTGATCGGCGGCTGCGCCAGCGTGCCGACCGGCCCCAGCGTGATGGTCTTGCCGGGCGCGGGAAAATCCTTCGAACAGTTCCGCATGGACGACGCCGAATGCCGGCAGTACGCCTACGCCCAGATCGGCGGCAACACGGCGGATCGCGCCGCCAGCGATGCGGGCGTGCGTAGCGCCGTCGTCGGCACCGCGGTCGGCGCCGTGGCCGGCGCGGCGATCGGCGGTCGCGGCGGCGCGGGCGTCGGCGCCGGCACCGGCCTCGTCGTCGGCAGCATGGCCGGTTCCGGGGCCGCGCAGAGTTCCGCATACGGAAGCCAGCGCCACTACGATAACGCCTACGTCCAGTGCATGTACGCCAAGGGCGACCGCGTTCCCGTCTCCGGGGCGCTCGCCCAGCCCCACAGCCAGCCGCCGGCGGCGAGCCCGCTGCCCCCGACGGCGCCGGCCGGCAGCTACCCGCCGCCGCCCCCGGGCAACCCGCCCCCGCCGCCGCCGCGCTGACACGAAAACCGGGAGACGGCGCGATGAACGCAACGAACAGCATGGCGAGCGTCGGTAACACGGCAAAACTGGCCGCCGCCCTCCTCCTCTTGATCCCTTGCCTCGCCGCGCCGGTCCAGGCCGAGGAGCGCGGACATGCACGGGAACAGCGCGGAGAATGGCATGGCGAGCAGCGCGGCGAAAGATTCGGAGAGCGGCACGGCGAATGGCACGGCGAATGGCACGGCAATATCGGCCGCTTTCACGAACGCGACCTGGAGCGCTGGCGCGGCGGACGCTGGTACAACGGCAGGCACGACGGGCGTCTGGGCTGGTGGTGGATCGTCGGCGGCGTCTGGTACTTCTACCCCGGCCGCATCGATCCCTACCCGGACCCGTACCAGCCGCCGCTGAACATCGCGCCGCTGCCGCCTGCAGCGCCGACGTACTGGTACTACTGCGACGATCCGACCGGCTACTACCCGTACGTTCCGGAATGCCGCTTCAACTGGCGGCCGCAACCGGCGCGGCCCGCTACGCCGTAGCCCGGGATGCTCCGCTAAACGCCAGTCGGCCGAACGGAACGGCGGGCGCCGCAGCAAGCAGGCCAGCGACGAAAGCACAGCGAAAAAGCAACCGCAGCAAGCGCGCGTCCGGCCGCGCACAAGCCTCAGCGCACGCGGCGCGGGATCGGCACATCAAACCAGCAGGCTCTGGCAGGTTTCCTCGAACGCCGCCTCGACTTCGCCGAGCGCCGACTTGAACTGCACCCAGTCGATGCCGAGACGGTGCCAGGCGACCTCGGCCATCGGCGCCACCAGTTCGTTCGCCTCGCCGGAAAGACCGAGCGCGTGCGCCGTGAGATCGGCCACATGCACGAGGCCGGCGAGCGAGTCGGCGGTGTATTCCTGCGGCGTATGGTGCCCGGCGATGGCCTCGCGCAGCGCCTGCGAGAACTTCCAGCGTTCGGCCACCGTCCGCCCGACCAGCGCGTGGTCGAGGCCGAGCACGTCGCGCTCGGCGATTACCGTCGCGCAGTCGTGCTGCGCCCGGTAGGCCAGCGTCGCCGCGTACTCGCGCGGGAAACAGGTGACCAGCACGAGACGGCCGATGTCGTGCATCAGGCCGGCGGTGAAGGCCAGTTCGGCGTTCATCCGCGCGCGCACGGCAAGCGCCCGCGCGCACAGGCCGACGCCGACGCAGTGGCGCCAGAAGGCCGCGTGGTTGAAGCCGGCACAGTCGTGCTGCGGAAAGCTGTTGGTCGCGGCGACCGACATGACCATCGCCCGCACGGCGCGGAAGCCGAGCACGACGACCGCCTCCTGCACGGTGCCGACGCGCGTCTGCAGACCGTAGAACGAGGAGTTGGCAATGCGCAGCACGCGCGCCGCGATCGCCTGGTCCTGCGCGATCTTGCGCGCCAGCGCGTCGACATCGACGTCCTCGTGCTCGAAGGTTTCGAGCACTTCGAGCACGACCACCGGCAGCGCCGGCAGCTGGCGCAGGCCGTCCATCACGCGCGCCAGCGTCAGCGGCGGGAGCGCGCTCACGGCAGCTTCTCCAGGCGGTAGTCGAGCACGGCCTGGAAGAAGTCGCGCGTCGCGGCGTCGTCGCCGGCTTGGCGGAACAGGTGGCGCAGACGCTGTTCGACGGCCTTGCGCATGATCTGGCGCAATTCGGGGTCGGGCGGCGGCGCAGCGGGTTCGGCGCATACGTCGACGGACAGCTCGGCCACCTCGCGCCGGCGCAGACCGGCCAGCATGGCGGCGGTGAGCGTCGCGCCCTGCGGCAGGAGCACCCCGCCGGCGGCGTCGCGCAAGGCGTCGGCGAGCACCATGCCCGCCTCCGCCTGATCGATCGGCAGCATTTTCGCGGCCATCAGTTCGTTTCCTCCGGAATCAGCAGGAGCAGCCGGCCGCGCGCCGGCAGCTGCGCGTCGAGCGGCTTGATCGTCGCGCGATAGGCCCGGCCGGCCAGTTTGACCGCTTCGCCGCGCCGGCCGGTCTGGCCGGCCTCGAGCACGGCGAGCAGCGCGGCCGGCAGGACTTCGTCCGAAAACTGGCCGAGTAGCGTCGTCTGCTGCGCGAAGAGGAGGTCGGCCGGCTCGTTGCTCAGAGCCACCAGGCCCTCGTCGTCGATGCCGATCAGCGGCCACGGGATGTACTGCGTGAACTCCTGCAGCAGGCCGAGCGCCGTGTCGCCGCGCACGCGCAGGTTCTCGTTCTCGCCCTGCAGTCGGCGCAAGGCTTCGCCCAGGCGCAGCAGCTCGCTGCTCGTATGCTGCGCTTCGTGGCCCAGGCGCTGCCCTTCCTCGATCTGGTCGCGGCTCTGGAAGACGCCCTCCACCGCGCGCCGCAGCGTGGCTTCGTCGACCGGCAGGTGAAAGCAGCGCTGCACGGTGCCGTCGCCGAACGCCCCGGCGACGCGACCCCAGGAAGCATCGTCGCAGAGCAGGATGCGCTCGGCGTCCGGCTGCATCGCGGCGGCCGCCCGCAGGCCGTCGACGCCGTCGGTATCGACCCGGGCGACGACGACGTCCACCCGGTGCGCGGCCAGCACGGCGCGCGCCTGCGCCGCGTCGGGCGCCGCGAAGACGCGGTAGCCGTCGCGTTCGAGCTGCTCGTCGAGCGCCGGCAGCACGGGGCCGACGAAGAGCATGGCGCGCCGCCGCTCGCCGGCGCGCAGCAGATCGGCGGGCAGGCGCCGGTCCTCGTGCAGCAGCGCTTCCAACCCGGCGGCGGGCAGCGGACGGCTGAAGTAGTAGCCCTGGATCTGGTCGCAGCGGTTGGCGATCAGCAGCGAGAGCTGGCCTTCGGTCTCGACCCCCTCGGCCACCACCTTCAGCTTGAGATGGTGCGCCATGGTGATCACCGCGCGGGTGATCGAGGCGTCGTCCGGATCGGCCGCGATATCCTGCACGAAGGAGCGGTCGACCTTGATCGAGTCGAGCGGAAAGCGCTTGAGGTAGGACAGGCTCGAATAGCCCGTCCCGAAATCGTCGACCGACAGGCCGACGCCCTTGGCCTTCAGGCGGTTGAGCGTGCGCACGGCCGACTCGGCGTTGTGCATGAGCACGCTCTCGGTCAGCTCGAGCTCGAGCGCGGCGGCCGGCAGCCCGCTTTCTTCGAGCGCGGCGACCACTTCCTCGACCAGCAGGTCGGACTGCAGCTGGCGGCCGGATAGATTGACCGCCACGTTCGGCACGGCGAGGCCGGCCGCGCGCCAGGCCTGCGCCTGCGCGCAGGCGGTGCGCAGCACCCACTGGCCGACCTGGACGATGAGCCCGGTCTCTTCGAGCAGGGGGATGAACTCGGACGGCGGCACCAGCCCGCGCAGCGGATGGTTCCAGCGGATCAGCGCCTCGACGCCGCAAATGCGCCCGCTCGCGCAGCTCGCCTTGGGCTGGTAGTGGAGGACGAACTCGTCGCGCAGCAGGGCGTGGCGCAGATCGGTTTCGAGCTGCAGGCGCTCGCGCGCCCGCTCGTTCATCGCCGCCGTGAAGAACTGGTAGTTGTTGCGGCCGACTTCCTTGGCCCGATACATCGCCGTGTCGGCGTTGCGCAGCAGGGTGTGCAGATCGTCGGCGTCGTCCGGAAAGAGCGTGATGCCGATGCTGGCGGTGACGAAGACGTCCTCGCCTTCGAGCTGGACCGGCAGGGTCAGCGCATCGACGATCTTGCGCGCGACGATCGACGCCTGCTGGCCGTCCTCCAGCTCGGGCAGGATCACCGCGAACTCGTCGCCGCCCAGGCGGCCGACCGTGTCGCTCTCGCGCAGACAGCCCGACAGGCGGCCGGCGATCTGGCGCAGCAGCTCGTCGCCGGCGATGTGGCCGAGCGTGTCGTTGATGCTCTTGAAGCGGTCGAGGTCGATGAACAGCACGCCGAGCTTCCAGCCGTTGCGCCGCGCCAGCGCCACGGCGCCCGACAGGCGCTCGTAGAAGAGCAGGCGGTTGGGCAAGGCGGTCAGGCTGTCGTAGTGCGCGAGATGGGTCAGGCGCTGCTGCTGGTCGACGAAGCTGCTGACGTCGTTGGCGACGCCGCCGACGCTGCGCACGGCCCCGTTCTCGTCGCGGATCGGAAAGGTGCGCACGTGCAGCCAGCGCACGCTGCCGTCCGGGCGCACCGTGCGGAAATCCTCGTTCAGCCCGCCCAACGCCGCCGCCCGCGCCGCTTCGGCGACCCGCTCGAAATCCTCCGGGTGGACGTGGCGCAGCCAGTCCATGCGGTCCTTGTAGAGATCCTCGACGCGCCGCCCCCAGATCTGCTCGTAGGCGGCATTGACGTAGACCACCTTGCGCAGTTCGACGTCGATCAGCCAGAAGCACTCGGGAATGTTCGCGGCGAGTTGCAGGAAACGCTCCTCGCTCTGCTGCAGGGCCGACTCGACGCGGCGCACGGCCTGCGTCGCGACGCGCCCGCCGCGCCGCAGCGCGGCCTGGCGCAGCTCGCGCTCGACGACCGGCAGCAGGCGCGCGAGATTGCTCTTGTAGATGCAGTCCTGCGCGCCTTCGTCGAGCGTGCAGCTCGCCGTCTCGTCGCCGGGACGGCCCGAAAAAAGGATCGCCGGCACGTCCGGATCGACGCCGCGCAGGACGGCCAGCGCATCGCCGACGGGCAGGCCGGGCACGGCCCGGGCCAGCAGGACGAGATCCCAGGCCTGCTGGCGCAGGGCGTCGCGCAGTTCGGCGGGCGTGTCGACGCGGCGCGCGACGACGTCGAAGCCCCCGCTCTGCAAGGCGCGCTGGAGCAGCGCCGCATCGTCCGCCGAGGCGTCGATGAAGAGAACGTGCAAAAGGAGCTGCTGCGTGGGTGGCGGTTCCGCCGGCGGGCGCACGGCGTCGGGGGAAGGAGTGACCGCTTCTTCTTGCTGGCTGTTATTCATCGGCAGTCTGTGAAGCGCCAAGGGGAGTCCAAACCATACTATTCCATACGTATGCGTAAATCCAGCGCTGACGCGGCCTGCGGGGCAATTGTGCGGCGGCGCGCAAGGCGCTGGCGGGATGCTTCGGAGAGGCGCGCGACGGCCGGCGGGCAGCGGCGACCGGCAACGGCCTCATACGCCGGACAGCGGCCAGCGACCGATGCGGGTATAGCTCGCTTCCGGGCCGCCGATCGCCGAGCGGACGAGGACGAACTCGGCGGCGGACCAGACGATGGCCGGAAAGGCGGCGCCGCCCGGCGGCAGCGGCACCGTGCCGGAGGCGTCGCCGGTCCCCGGCGCGCTGGACAGTTCGGCCTTGCGCAGCAGCGTCACGTGCGGCACGAAGGGCTGCGCCTCCAGTCCGAAACCGGCAGCGCGCAGGGCATCGCCGAGCGTC